>Ga0316204_10001656_pt1 | contig 57461 bp, 49 predicted proteins | sample 6monrhotite_MG_2_FD_205661 | JGI IMG/M metagenome (GOLD analysis project Ga0316204, IMG submission 205661) | Microbial mat bacterial communities from mineral coupon in-situ incubated in ocean water Damariscotta River, Maine, United States -... | ecosystem: Environmental > Aquatic > Marine >...
TGATCGACGGCGCGGCCTTTTCGCGGGGGCGGTCGGTGTAGACATATTTGTGGATCAGATCGACCATCGCATTCACGCCATCTTCGCCGCCGTCCTTGGCAATCATCGCGCTGTTGTAGTCCGCAACCCCTTTGGAGAACCCGTTCAAAAAGCTTTGCGTCAGATCCCGATCTTCGCTGGCGTTTTTGGCCGAAGTAAAGACAGTCGTGACCTGATAATCAGGCAGATAATCCGCCACATTGCCGATGATATGCACCGCGCCTGACCCCGACAGCGGTTTGGCGATATGCGGCACGATGGACCAGGCATCAATCTGGCCAGATTTCAACGCACCAATGATCGCGCCGACCTTTTGCAGCGGCTTGAAGGTCAGGTTGATACCCTCTGCGGCGGCCATTTTGGATCCCATGTAGTGGAATGACGATCCAGCCTGCGTGATGCCATAGCTTTTACCATCCAGCATCGCCGGGGATGTGACACCCGCCTGATAGGCCGCGTCAGAGACGAGGAACTTTTGACCGTCGATGCCGGCCTCTTCTTGCAATGCGCCGCCGATCACCTTGATCGCGCCCTTTTGGGCCAGTGACACCAGACCACCAGAGATGGCTGTCACGGCATAGTCGACATCGCCGCTGGCAATCGCCACCGCCATCGGTTGCGCGGCCTGAAAGAACCGCAGTTCAACATCAAGCCCGGCCTCTTTGAAATAATCCCGCTCAAAGGCGACAAAGCTGCCGGAATGGCTGGTAAAGCGCAGCGCACCCACGACGATCTTCTTGTTTTGTGCAATCGCGGGCGCGGCAAGGCCAACAGCGGCGGCAGCGCCCATCGTGGCCAAGGTCTGGCGGCGGTTAAAAGTGATCATGTTCCTACTCCCCATATCTGGCGGTAGCATGGTCAAGGCGGTCCGTCAGAGTCAAGCGCAGCACTGGCAATTCACGCGCTGCTGTGGCACCTGCTGTGGCATGAAATTTTTCTCGTCCAAATCGCGCCCCATGCATATGGGAACTTATCCACTGGAACGGCTGCGCCGGTTGAGTGCACCCTTGGCACATTTGCCAGACCTGCCTTTTCCAACGCTAAGCTTCGATCGGCCTGAAGATCCGGCAAGCATCGTCAATGCCATGGGTCCGTTTCAGGCGATGATGGATGTGGTGCGCAGCGGCAAGGTCAATCCGGCAAGGGCCGCGATCCCCGATGATCCGTTGGCGCGCAGCCAGCACCTAAAGTCCTTTGGCTATTACAACGATGCCAGCATGATCGGCATTTGCGCCCTGCCGGATGCGGCGCGGCTGGCCCGGCCCCGGCACAACCCTGCCACCGATGCACTGGCCCGCGACCTGCGCGAGCGTCAGACCAAGACATTGGCCGCCGGGGTCGATGTGATCATGGCAAACCTGCGCGATGCCGCCGAAGCCCCGGCGCAACCACTTGGCGATCACCGCCATGCGATGGTGATCCTGACAGCTTTTCCCCGTGATCCCGAACCGGACGAGCCGGGCAGCGATTGGATCATGGATGCACAGGCCGAACGGGCCTGCCTGCGGGCCAGCGAAAATGCCACCGTGCTGGCCGAATACATCCGGCAGCTTGGCTTTGATGCGCGGGTGCATTCGGCGACCACATCGGATGTGCATCCGGGCAAGCTGGCGATTGCGGCAGGTCTCGCGGTCTGGGAGGGCGGCACATTGCAAGCGCCCTGGATCGGGGATCGGTTCGGCCTCGCCGTGGTGACAACCGACATGAGCCTTGCCGATGATCTGCCGCTGGCACCACTGCGCGAACAGCCATGGGCGGCGCTCAAAGGGCCGCACTGGCAGCTTGGCACCCACGGCGGGACCAGCGCCCGCGATCACGACCCTTATGCCAAACGCGGCTATGCCCAAGGACCGCACCCGTTTGAGACCCTCAAACGGGTAGATGATCCGACCACCTATATCGACGCGGCGAATGTACCGCGTGTGCCCAAACGCGCCGATCTGTTTGCACGCGGGCAATTCGGCGATATGGGGCCAAAAGTGCAAAACGCCATGAAGGGCGGCCATCACGTGGTCAAATCGGCCCCGGCTGCCGCGCAGCGCCGGTTGCTTGGTGCGTTGATCCTGTTGCAGGACGGCGCGGTGCATCCTGAACCGGCGCAGCATGACGCGACACGCAACGCCGCCAACCTCAAGGCGGCAAGCTATTTTCTGGGCGCGGATGCGGCGGGCATTTCGGCCTGCCCCGATTGGACATGGTACAGCCATGACGCCACCGGCACGCCGATTGATCCGCCCCATGATCAATCCCTGAGCATGATCATTGATCAGGGGTTTGACACTATGGAAGGGTCGTCAGGCGATGATTGGATCGCGGTGTCGCAAAGCATGCGAGCCTATTTGCGGTTCTCGATGCTGGGCGGGGTACTGGCCCAACATCTGCGCAACCTTGGCTATCCGTCCAAGGCCCATACGGTGATGGACGGTGATGTGTTGCAGCCGCCCTTGCTGTTGCTGGCAGGCATGGGCGAGGTCAGCCGCATTGGCGAGGTGATCCTCAACCCGTTCCTGGGGCCGCGCCTCAAATCCGGTGTGGTGACAACCACCCTGCCCGTCACCCATGACAAGCCGATTGATTTTGGCCTGCAAAAGTTCTGCGAGACCTGCAACAAATGCGCCCGTGAATGCCCCTCCGGTGCGATCACCGCAGGGCCAAAAAAGATGTTCAACGGCTATGAGATCTGGAAATCCGACAGCCAGAAATGTGCCACCTACCGGATCACCAATCAGGGCGGCGCGATGTGCGGACGTTGTATGAAAACCTGTCCGTGGAACCTTGAGGGGCTCTTTGCCGAGGCGCCGTTCCGCTGGGCCGCCACGCATATCCCGCAGGCCGCGCCGATGCTGGCCAAGCTGGACGACAAGGTCGGCAAGGGCCGGTTGAACCCGGTGAAAAAGTGGTGGTGGGATGTCGAGCTTCAGGATGATGGCAGCTATGACACGCCCGCAGCGCCGGTGAATGCCCGCGATCTGCAAACCGATCTGGACCTGAAGTTTGAGGATCAGACGCTGGCCGTTTATCCCGCGCCACTGGCCGCGCATCCGTGGCCCTATCCCGATCCGATGAACCGCGAGGCCGGGATCAAGGCGCATGCCGATCTGATCACTGCCGATGAACATCGTGCGAAATCCGCACGAGGCGAGACAGACCACCTGCATCTTTACGATGTCGGCAGCGATGCGCCGGTGCTCGATCTGCGCATCGTGAATGCCGAAAAGATGAGTGATGGTGTTACTTTGTATGACTTTGCCCATCCAGAGGGGCATGACCTGCCGGAATGGACGGCTGGGGCGCATCTGGATCTGGTGGTCGCGCCTGAGTTCTTGCGGCCCTATTCCCTGTTGGGTGATCCCGCAGACCGCAGCCGCTACCGGATTGCCGTGTTGCGAGAGGATCAGGGGCGCGGCGGATCGGCCTTGTTGCACCGGGTGTTCACCAAGGGGCGGCGGGTGTTTGTTTCCAAACCTGTGAACCACTTTGAGCTGGTAGAAGACGCCGCCAAAACCCTGCTGATGGGTGGCGGGATCGGCGTGACGCCGATGATCGCCTTTGCGCACCGGTTGCATACTTTGGGCAAACCTTTTGCCCTGCATTATTCGTCCTCTACCCGCGCATCAGCGGCGTTTCTGGCGTTCTTGTCGCAAATGCCTTGGGCCGATCAGGTGCATCTGCATCTGTCGGATAAGGGCAGCCGCGCGGACCTGCCTGCGCTGATGTCCGCCTTACCTGCGGGCAGCCACGTTTACACCTGCGGTCCGGATGCCTATATGCAATCGGTCATGGACGCGGCCGAGGCTGCGGGGGTGCCCGAAGACGCGCGGCATCTTGAATATTTCTCAACGCCGGAACTGCCTGAATACGTGAACACTCCCTTTACCCTGCGCCTATCCACAGGCCGCGACATTGCTGTCGCGGCGGATCAATCGGCCTCGGACGCGCTGATTGCGGCAGGGGTGCCTGTGGACATCAAATGCTCTGACGGGATCTGCGGCGTGTGCAAATGCGGGGTGAAGTCTGGCGATGTGGAACACCGCGATTTTGTTTTGTCGGCCAAACAGCGTGAGACCTCCATGATCCTGTGCCAATCCCGCGCCGCCCAAGAGGGCGCGACACTGGAGATCGACCTTTGAAAACCGCTCTTGTCACCGGATCATCCGGTTTTGTCGGCTATTTCACGTCTCGCGCCCTGCTGGATGCGGGGTGGCAGGTGATCGGGCTGGACAGCCTGTCGGACTACTACGATGTCGGGCTCAAGAAGCGGCGGCAGGAGATGTTGCTGGATTACCCTGCGTTTCAGGTGGTGAACGAAAAGATCGAAACGCCCGGCGTGTTGCTAACCCTCTTTGAACAGCACCGGCCCGATATCGTGGTGCATCTGGCCGCACAGGCCGGCGTGCGCCATTCGCTGCATATGCCGCGTGCCTATGTGGAGGCGAACCTGATCGGCACGTTCGAATTGCTTGAGGCCGCGCGAACCTTTCCGCCGGAGCACCTGTTGCTGGCGTCCAGCTCATCGGTTTACGGGGCCAACACCGACCTGCCCTATGCCGAGACTGACAAGGTAGACAGCCCGATGTCGTTCTACGCAGCAACCAAAAAAGCGGGCGAGACGATGGCGCACAGCTATGCCCACCTTTACGGGTTGCCCACGACCATGTTCCGGTTCTTTACGGTTTACGGGCCATGGGGCCGCCCTGATATGGCGCATTTCAAGTTCACCAAGGCGATCCTGAATGGCGATCCCATCGACATTTACAACCACGGCCAGATGCAGCGCGACTTTACCTATGTCGATGATCTGGTTGGCGCGATCCTTCCGCTGATTGACAAACGCCCCGACCCCGCCGCACCGGTGGAGCATGACAATGTCTCAACCGTGGCGCCGTTCCGGGTGGTGAATATCGGCAATGACAGCCCGGTGAAACTTCTTGATTTCATTGCCGCGATTGAAGGCGCTTGCGGGCGCGAGGCGATCAAGACGTTCCACGATATGCAACCGGGTGACGTACCTGCCACTTGGGCGGACACCCGGCTGCTGACCGCGCTCATCGGGGATCGTCCCACCACGGATATCAAGGACGGCTTGCAGGCTTTTGTCGATTGGTACCGCGCCTATTATCAGGTCTGAAGCCTGCGGCCATTGTGCATCTTGGGCCAGTCTGCACTGGTCACACAGCCATCGACCCGCTAAGACGCGGCCAAACTGCCAACATAGGACAAGCGCCATGACCTTTGACCGTTCCATCAAAATTGCCCCGTCGATCCTTGCCGCCGATTTCGCCAACTTCGGTGCCGAATGTGAGGCCATTGAGGCACAGGGCGCCGATTGGGTGCATGTGGATGTGATGGACGGGCATTTTGTGCCCAACATCAGCTTTGGCCCAACCACCTGCGCCGCGATCCGTCCGCATATCAAAGGCGTGATGGATGTGCATTTGATGATCGCGCCGGTCGATCCCTACATTGATGCCTTTGCAAACGCGGGCGCGGATGTGATCACCGCCCATGTGGAGGCCGGCCCGCACATCCACCGCACCTTGCAAGCCATTCGCGGCGCAGGGGCCAAGGCCGGTGTCGCGCTGAACCCCAGCACCCCCGCAGAGGCCGTCGCGCATCTGCTGGACCTGACGGACCTGATCTGTGTGATGACCGTGAACCCCGGCTTTGGCGGACAGAAATTCATCGACATGAGCGACAAGATCAAAACATTGCGCTCAATGATCGGGGACCGGCCCGTGCATATCGAGATTGATGGCGGCGTGGACCCAAGCACAGCGCCGATTGTGGCACAGGCCGGGGCTGATGTTTTGGTCGCGGGATCGGCCGTGTTCAAAGGCGGATCGGTCAGCGATCCTGCCCCCTACGGCACCAATATCAAGGCGATCCGTGAGGCGGCGGCGGGCGTCTACGCCTAAGCCATTTGTTTGGATCGAAGGGCGGAATGGGGGCCAGCCCCCACCGCGCCTGCGGCGCGTCCCCCCGGAGGTTTTTTGGCCAAATGAAGGGGCGGCGGCGCAAAATTTGTCAGGTCAGTTGATCGGCAAATGTGTCGAGCAGCTTGTGTTTGAGAATTTTACCAGTAGGCGCGGCGGGCAACGCTGTACCGAGTATGATTTGCGCAGGCCGTTTGTAGCCGGTCAGGCGGTCGCGCACAAAATCTCGGAGCGCATCTGCGGTCAGGTCATCGCCTTCGGCAATTTGCACAAAGGCCAGCACCTGTTCATCGCCATCTTTCATCCGGCCAATGACGGCGGATTGGATCACCTGCGGATGGTCATTCAGCGCCGCCTCAACCTCGGGTGGGTAAACGTTGAACCCGCCATGGATGATCAGCTCTTTTGAGCGGCCAAGGATGTGCAGAAAGCCGTTTTTGTCGATCTTGCCCAGATCGCCGGTGCGCATCCAGCCATCGGAAGACAGCACTTTGGCGGTTTCCTCAGGGTTTCGGTAATAGCCCTTCATGATATGCGCGCCGCGCGTCAGCACCTCGCCGGTGCCATCATGGCCGCCCGGCACACTGTCGTCGATCATCACCTCCACGCCGGGCAGGCAAGGACCAACCGAGATATCCGGCGATCCGATGGGATTGTTCGATGCGCAGACGCCAGCGGTGGTTTCGGTCATGCCATAGCCGTTTTGCAGGGCAACGCCGTAGAATGCCTCGGCCTTGCGTTTCCAGGCCGGGTCAAGGGGTGCTGCGCCCGAGGACACATAGCGCAGGTCGGGCGAGCCGAGCCGGTCAAGGCCTTGTTCTTTGGTGTATTGCATCAGCAAAGCATGCATCTGCGGCACCGCTGACAGGAGCGTGACACCTTCATTGAGCGCCTCAAACAGTTTCGCGGCCGAGAACCGTGCCTCAAGCCGCACAGAGGCACCGGCATAGCAAGACGCAGTGACAACAGAGGCCAGGCCAAAGACATGGGTGATCGGCAACACTCCATAGATCAAATCGTTGGTCGTCATATTGCGCAGGTGCGCCGAAGCCTTGCCGCCGAACCGCAGATTGGCATGGGTCAACATCACACCCTTGGGATCGCCGGTTGTCCCTGTGGTATAAAGCAGGACAGCCACATCGGCCGAATCGGCGTCGGGTTGGCTGGGCATTGGGGTGGCCAGTTGCAATGTTCCAAACCGGCCCGAGATCGCGCTGGCCTGCATCCGGCCCGCATGTGCGGCTGCATCGGCCGACACGGCCTCCGTCATCACCACTGCTGCCGGGGCAGCGTGCGCCACGACCCGGTCCACCTCGGCGGCGGATTGGCGGGCGTTGACCGGGATCACCACGGCGTCCAGCTTCCAGCAAGCAAAGAGCACAGCGACCGCAGCAGCGCAGTTCTCCGAGAGCATCAGCACCCGGTCATTGGCCTGCACGCCCGCTTTGGTTAGCTGCCCGGCCAGATCAGTGCTTGCGGCATCCAGATCGGCAAAGCTCCAACGGGTGCCGATGCTGTCAGTCAATGACAGGGCACCGGGGGCCTTTTGCACTTGATCGGCTAGAAAATCCTCAACCCGTTGCATGTGTTTCCCTCCCTGTCGTTGGCTGCGTGATCAGCGGTAATTTGGCGGCCGCTTTTCCAAGAAGGCCGCAATGCCTTCGGCGGCTTCGGCCTGTCCTGCGGCATAAGCCATGGCATCGCGTTCGGCATCAAGCTGCGCGGCTTCGGTCACGTCATACGCTGCGCCAACAAGTCCGCGAATAACGCCTTGGGCAGTGCGCGGACCGGCGGCAAGCGCATCGGTCAGTGCCATGGCTTCGGTCATGGCCTGGCCTTCGGGGCAGATCAGATTGACCGCGCCCAGAACCGCAAATCGTTGAGCCATGACGGGGCGGCCCATCAGGCACATTTCCATCGCCAGTGGACGCGGGATCATCCGGGCCAGCGCGGCGGTAAGGCCCGCATCTGGCACCAGCCCTGCCTTGACATAGGCGGCGGTGAATTTAGCGGTCTCACTTGCCACGATCAGATCACATGCCAGCGCCAAAGACAGGCCGGCCCCGGCAGCCCCCCCTTCAACGGCGGCGATCACCGGCACCGGGCAGGCGCGGATGCTGCGGACCAGATCGTGCAGATCATCAATGCGGTCGCGGCGGTCTGCCTCAGCCATTTTGCGGCGAGCGATCAGCACGTTCAGATCGCCGCCTGCGCAGAAAAACCCACCTTCGGAAGTCAAGATCACGGCGCGAATGCGGGGATCTTTCGCTTGCTCCATTGCCGCCGCGATACACTCATAAAGTTCCGGCGACAGCGCCCCCCGTTTGGCGGTGTTTCCATTCCATATGATCAGTAGATCACCTTTGTCTTCGATCCGTGCGGTCATGTCAGTCGTTCCTTTGGGACCCGTTTGAATACGCCGGTGGAGCTGGCGATAAGGCGGCCATCTTCGTCGACCAGATCGGCGGCGATATACAGAATGCTGCGCCCGCCCCCCGTGACGCGGCCCGTCGCCGTGACCCGCTTACCAATGCCAACCGGCGCGATAAATTGGGTTGTCAGGGTCACGGTCAGAAATGGCGCTTTGCCCGTGGCGTCCACCGTCAGTGATCCGGTGGTGCCGCTGGCGTTGTCCAAGATCGCGGTTGCGATGCCGCCATGCAGCACCCCGTGGCGGTTGGTGTGTTGCGGCCCGATATCAAGCCAGCACCGCCCCTGTCCGTCTTGCCCGCCCACATCCACGACGTAACCGATCAGCGTTTGCGTGCCGGTTTCGTCGCGGATCAAGTGATCGTTATCAGGCGGCGACAAGGGCAATGAACCGTTCAAGATGATGGTCCGTATCACCAAAGCGGTGATCGGCCATGGTGATCCGCTTGGCGATATGAGCCAGTTCATATTCCTGCGTCATCGCGATGCCGCCGTGCATCTGGATGCTTTCTTCGGCAACCAGACGACCGGCGCGGCCCATGAGGTTCTTGGTGGAGGATACGTTGATTTCGCGCAGTTTGCGGTCTTCCTCAAGATGGCCCGCGGCGTTGATCACCGCAGAACGGGCCTGCTCCATCTCAATCAGCAGGTCAGAGAACCGATGGGCCAGTGCCTGAAAGGTGCCGATGGGGCGACCAAACTGTTTGCGGGTACCGAGGTAGTCGCGGGTCAGTTCTGTCGCAGTTTCCATCGCACCCAGCGTTTCGGCGCATTGCGCGACGCTGGCTGCGGCCATCCGCGCCTCGATCGCGGCGAAAGCACTGCCTGCCTCGCCCAGACGGTCTGCGGCGGTCAGCTGCACATTATCGAGCATCACTTCGGCAGCACGGCCACCAGCCAGCAAGGCGTAGCCTTGGATGGTGAGACCTTTGGCATCCGAGGGCACAAGGAACAGCGAGATGCCCGCCTCGTCATCCACCGCGCCGCTTTCGCGGGCCGAGACCACCAGATAATCGGCAGCTTCGGCGTTGGCGACGACGGCCTTGTGACCGTTCAGCACGATGGCATCGCCATCGGTTTTGGCTGTGGTTTGCACACGGTTCAGGTCGTATCGGCTGGAGGGCTCGCCATGGGCGAAGGCCATATGCAGCCCGCCGCCGATCAGGGTTTCGACATGCGCCTGCTGCGCCTCGTTGCCGAGATCCGCCAGCAAGCCGCCCGCCAGAACAGCACTGTCCAGAACCGGCTCCACCACGCCTGCGCGGCCCAGTTCTTCAAACACCACGGCCAGATCAAAGCCCTTGCCGCCAAAGCCGCCTTGTTCTTCGGTGAACAGCGCGCCGATGACGCCCAGTTCGGCCAGTTGCGCCCAGATGTCTGCGGACATGCCGCTGTCGCTGTCGAGAATAGTGTTCCGTGTTGCGGTGTCATAGCGATCACGCAGGAACCGGCGCAGGGTGTCCTGCAACATTTGCCGTTCTTCGGTCAGGTCAAAATTCATGCGCCACCTCCCACCTTAACTTTGGCAATGATGCCACGTTGGATCTCGTTCGAGCCGCCAAAGATCGACAGCTTGCGATAGTTGAAATATTGCGCAGCCACCGGCCCCGCGTCATGAGGATCAGGCAAGCCCGCGTTGGATCCCTCGACCGCCTCTGAGGCGAACGGCATCGCATATGCCCCCACCGCACGGCGGGCCAGATCGTTGATTTCTTGCCGGATGATGGTGCCTTTGACCTTGAGCATCGACGCCTCAACGCCCGGCGCGCTGCCGGCGGCGGCCTGCGAAATAATGCGCAGATTGGTGGTGGCCATTGCCATAAGGTCAATCTCGACCTGTGCCATACGCGCGGCAAAATGCGGGTTCTGCGCGAGGGGCTTACCCCCTGCCATTTCGGCGCGGGCCACTCGTTTGACTGCCGCCAGACCGGCCTGAGAAAAGCCAACGCCAGCAATGTTGGTCCGTTCGTGGGTCAGCAGGTATTTGGCGTATGTCCAGCCCTTGTCCTGCTCGCCCACCAGATTTTCCACCGGCACTTCGACGTCTGTAAACCAGACCTCGTTAACCTCATGGGTGCCATCCAAAAGGATGATTGGGCGCACTTCGACGCCGGGTGTGTCCATGTCGATCAGCAGAAAGGAAATGCCCTCTTGCTGTTTGACGTCCTTGTTGGTGCGCACCAGACAGAAAATCATGTTGGCGTGCTGGCCAAGGGTCGTCCATGTCTTCTGCCCGTTCACCACATAGTGGGTGCCCGCGTCATTCAATACAGCCGTGGTTTTCAAAGAGGCCAGATCAGACCCCGCGCCCGGTTCGGAATAGCCCTGACACCACCAGTCTTCGCCCGACAGAATGCGCGGCAGCCAATAGTCCTGCTGTTCCTTGGAGCCGAATTTTTGCAGCACCGGGGCCAGCATCGACAGGCCGAAGGGCACGATGCGCGGGGCGTTGGCGGCGGCGGCTTCTTCTTCGAAGATATGCCGCTGCACCGCGTTCCATTCCGCCCCGCCAAAGGAGGCTGGCCAGTTCGGCGCAAGCCAGCCCTGTTCATTCAGGATCGCATGCCAGCGTTCCTGGTTTTCGCGGCCCAATTCCTGACCTTTGCGGATCTTGTCGCTGAACTCCTTGGGCAGCTTTTCCTTAAGAAAGCTGCGGACTTCGTCGCGAAAAGCCTTGTCTTCATCTGAGTAACGCAGGTCCATCGGGCCGCTCCCTTAGTAGATTTCGAACAGGCCAGCAGCGCCCATGCCGCCGCCGACGCACATGGTCACAACACCCAGTTTGGCACCGCGACGCTTGCCCTCAAGCAGGAGGTGACCTGTCAGGCGCGCGCCGGTCATGCCAAAGGGGTGGCCGATGGCGATGGAGCCGCCGTTGACGTTGTATTTGTCGGGGTCGATACCCAGACGGTCCCGTGCATAGAGACACTGCGAGGCAAAGGCTTCGTTCAGCTCCCACAGGTCGATGTCATCCACCTTGAGGCCATGCCGTTCAAGCAGACGCGGCACGGCAAAGACCGGACCGATGCCCATCTCGTCCGGCTCGCAGCCCGCCACAGCAAAGCCTTTGAACGCGCCCAGTGGTTCAAGACCGGCCTTTTCGGCTTCCTTGCTGTCCATCACGACAACGGCGGCGGCGCCATCAGAGAGCTGGCTGGCATTGCCCGCGGTGACATAGCCACCTTCGCGCACGGGCTGTAGGCCAGAGAGGCCTTCCATAGTTGTGCCGGGGCGGTTGCATTCGTCGCGGTCCACGACAACCTCATGAGTGGTCACTTCGCCGGTTTCTTTGTTCTTCATGCCCATGGTTGTGGTCATTGGCACGATTTCATTGTCGAACTTGCCGGCCTGTTGTGCCTCATGGATCAGCTGCTGGCTGCGCAGGCCGTATTCGTCCTGATATTCGCGGCTGAGGCCATAACGCTCGGCGACGATGTCGGCGGTTTCGATCATGGTCATGTAGACGTCTGGCTTGTTCTCAAGCAGCCATGGGTCGGGCACATGCTTCATATGTGGCTGCACCATTGAAATGCTCTCAACCCCGCCTGCAACCATCGGGCCTGCGCCCTCTTGGGTGATGGCGTTGGCGGCCATGGCCACGGTTTGCAGGCCGGACGAACAGAACCGGTTGACCGTGACGCCGGAGGTTGTGATCGGCAGCCCCGCACGCAGACCGATCTGGCGTGCGATATTGGCACCGGTCGCACCCTCGGGCGTGCCGCAGCCCATATAGATGTCTTCGATCTGCGCCGGATCAAGGCCCGCCCGTTTGACTGCATGTTCAACCGCATGGCCGCCCATGCTGGCGCCATGGGTCATGTTGAACGAACCCCGAAAAGACTTCGCAAGGCCCGTGCGGGCGGTAGAGACGATAACTGCTTGTTTCATTTCAAGGGTTCCTTGTTCAAATCATCAAATGTGCGGCCCTCGGAGGCCAGTTGTTTCAGAAGCGGCGCCGGTTCCCAGAACCAGGCATCTTCCTTTGCATAGCTTTCAATATCCGCCAGAACAGCGGGCAGCCCTTGGATATCGGCCCATTTCATTGGCCCGCCCCAATAGCGCGGGAAACCGTATCCAAAGAGCAATGTCATATCGACGTCCAAGGGGCGGCGGGCGATGCCTTCGCCCACGACCTTGGCCGCTTCGTTTACCATGGCACACATGTAGCGGCGTACAATCTCCTGATCGGTGAAAGGACGTGGCGTAATTCCCAGCTCTTGCTGTTCGGCGGCGATCAGATCGGCAATTTTTGGATTGGGCATGCCGCCGCGTTTGCCCTTTTCATAGACGTAATAGCCCTCGCCGGTTTTCTGGCCAAAGTGGCCCTGCTCGCACAGCCGGTCGATGTAGGTCGGCACACGTTCCTGCGGATGGCGGTCCGGCGCTTTGCGCTTGCGTGTCATCCAGCCAATGTCGAGCCCCGCCAGATCGGCCACGGCAAAGGGCCCCATAGCAAAGCCAAAATCCGTCAACGCTTTGTCGATCTGATAGGGTGTCGCGCCGTCCAGAACCATGTGATCGGCGGCGGTGCGGTAGGTGGCCAGAATGCGATTGCCGATAAAGCCGTCACAGACACCGGCCCGCACACTGACCTTGCCCAGCGCCTTGCCCAATGCAAACCCCGTGGCAACAACATCCGGCGCAGTTTGATCGGCGACCACGACCTCAAGCAATTTCATCACATGTGCCGGGCTAAAGAAATGCAGGCCAATCACATCCGCCGGGCGCGAGGTGCAGGCGGCGATCTCATTTACATCCAGATAAGAGGTGTTGGAGGCCAGCACGCAACCGGGCTTGCAGGCCGCGTCCAGTTTGCCGAACACCTCGCGTTTGACGGACATGTCCTCAAACACCGCTTCAATGACCAGATCGACGTCTGACAGGCTGTCGTAATTGGTTGAGACGGTCAGCGCCTGAGTGGTCAGGGCATCATATTTGGCTTGGTTGATCTTGCCGCGCTTCAAAGCCCCTTGCAGGTTGCCTGCAATGCGGTCGCGGGCGGCGGCGGCAAATTCTTCTTTCATCTCGATCAACACCACGCCAAAGCCAGACAGCAGCGCCGCAGTGGCGATGCCTGCCCCCATGGTGCCGCCACCGATCACGCCAATGGATTGCAAGGCACGTGGTTCAACGCCTTTAAGCTCCGGCAGGTTGCTGACGGCGCGTTCGTTAAAGAAGGCGTGAATCATGCCTTTGCGCTGATCGGTGTTCATCAGCTCCATGAACAATTCACGCTCGCGCAGGATGCCTTGGGCAAAGGGCAGTTCGCTGGCGGCTTGCACCGCCCGAACGGCAGTGGCGGGGCTGATCTGACCCCGGACTTTTTTCAGCACAGCGTCATAGGTGGCATCCCAATCGATCCCTTCCGCGGCAGGCATTTCGCTAACCGGGCGTCGCGGCGCATTCTGATCAAGCAATTCTTGCGTATAGGCCAGACCAACAGCTTCCGGATCGCCCTCTTCGACACGGTCCAGGATGCCCATCTCCAGCGCCTCGGGCGCTTTGATGTGGCGGCCTGTGGTGATCGCCTCAACCGCCTTTTCCGCGCCGGTCAAACGCGGCAAGCGCTGCGTCCCGCCAGCACCGGGCAAGATGCCCAGATGCACTTCGGGCAGACCCACACGGGCCGATGGTTGTGCAATCCGGTAGTGGGCGCAAAGCGCAACCTCAAGACCGCCGCCAAGGCTGACCCCGTGCATGGAGGCCACGACCAACAGCGGTGAGGCTTCGATACGGGTACACAGATCGGGCAGGTTCGGCTCCATCGGGGGTTTGCCAAATTCGGTGATGTCTGCACCAGCGATAAAGGCACGGCCATCGCCGAGGATCAGCACCGCCCGAACGCCATCATCCGCTTCGGCGCGGGCCATACCATCAGACAGGCCCTGACGCACAGCTTGGCTCAACGCGTTGACAGGCGGGTTCTGGATGCGCAGCACGGCGATATCTCCGTGGCGGCTATAGGCAATCTTGTCGCTCATGTTCTCAAAGGCTCCTTGGTGTTCTGTTCGGGTGGATCTAACCGCGCCGCGCGAGAGCGGGCGGCAATCCGATTTGTTTTTCAAAGCTGCGCACAGCATCGCGCAGGGCCGGGCCGACCTCGGCCATCATTCGTTCGTCGGGCAAGTCCTGCGGCAGTGCCCCGCAGGTAAAGGCAACCGATTCTCCGAATTCGCTGGCATAATAGGGCACGCTGACCGCGTTGACTGTACCGGCGTATCGGGTGGGCTGCGGCGCAATGGTAAAGCCTTGCCCGATCAACTGGTCATACCCATCCTGCCGGTAACGGGTCAGCGCTTCATCCGGTTCCAGCGCGGCAAACCGGTCATCCCCCAAGGTGGCCAACACAGCCAGACCAGAGGACGATCCATAGATCGGAATGCGGTGACCGGGATCAAGCCAGATCGCAGAAACCCCTTCGGGTCGCCATGTCTTGGCCAAAAGCATCCGGTCGCCATCGCGCACCGCAACCAGCGCCAATGTGCCGGTCTGGTTCGCCAAACGCTGTAAAGTGTTAGACGCCAGGTCAAGGAAACTGACCGAGAGCGAGGCAACCGATCCAAGCGCGACCGCCGCCGGACCCAGCCGAAACCGGTCATTGCGGGCGCCGTGGCTGAGATATCCCAACGCGCACAGCGTATAGGACAGGCGCGTCACGGTTGGCTTGGGCAGGCCGGTCCGCTCTGCAATCTCGGCGTTGGTCAACCCGTCGTCGCTGGCACGAAAGGCCTGCAAAACACCCAAGCCCCGCGCCAAAGTATTGGCGAATTTTCGGTCTGTGGGCGCAGCGGTCATCGCGCAGGCACCACGCAAGGCACGACAGCCGGTTGGCACTTACTCTGACAGTCTGATTTGTTTCGCATTGCAAAACGCCGTTTCAATAAATTCCCCAGCGCAAGCTAGTCCGCCCTCCAAAGAGACGCAAGAGCAGCACCCAGAGAATCTTGGTCAGGAAAAGTTAGCTTGCGCGATAGATAAAACAGCGGCCCGCAAACGCCTCCGGCGGCAGCGGCAGCTCTTCTAGCGCATCAAAATACATCCGGTCACTGGCCACCATGATACCGCCCTTGGCCAGCAATGGTTCAACCAGCGGCGAAATGGCCCGCGCAAAGGCATCGTTCTTGGCCCGGTTGTGCCCGCCCAGATCTGCATGAATCAACGCGGCAGTGGGGCCAAACCGTTCCAGCGCGGCAGCCAAGGTGTCATGCACATCCCCAAGGATCAGCCGGTCATCGGGCGGCGTGCTGTCTGGATGCGAGGCCACCGCGCGTTCGAACACATAGATGTCGCGGTCCGGCATGGTTTCCACCATGTGATGATAGGTCCGGCCATTGCCGAGGCCCAATTCAAACACCGGTCCCTCCATCCCCTCTGTCAAGTCATTGGCATGATCCAGACAGGCGCGTTGCGACACCATGCGGGCGATAAAGAGGTCCAGTCTGCTCATGGTAGGCTCCTTTGGGCAATTTCGTCGATACATTGAGGAATGTAAGCTTCATGTCCAGCAGTTGCGACCAGCTACTGGACGAATGCGCCGGAATCGGCTTCACTCTGGTTCAAAGTATCACCTTGCCCTGACGACAGGACCAAAATGCCACCAATACTCGAAGTAGATGCGCTTACGATCGGCTTCGGAAACGCAGAACCTGTCGTGCGCGATGTCAGCTTTTCCGTGAATGCCGGAGAAACGCTTGCGTTGGTCGGGGAAAGCGGGTCCGGCAAAACGTTGACCTGTCGCAGTGTGCTCAAGATCCTGCCAGAGGCTGCGCAGATGCGCAGCGGTCGGATCACCTTTGCCGGAAGCAGCGGCGCGGTGAACCTGCTGGATGCTTCGGAAAGGCAAATGCGCCAGGTTCGGGGCAACCAGATCTCGATGATCTTTCAAGAACCGATGCGGTCGCTTTCGCCGCTCCACCGGCTTGGCAATCAGGTGGCCGAAGTGTTGCACATCCATCGCGGGCTGAGCCTGAGCGCGGCCAAGCGCGAGGTGCTGGAACAATTTGAGAAGGTTGGCTTTGTCGATCCGGAACGCGCCTGGCGCAGTTATCCGTTTGAGATGTCGGGCGGGATGCGGCAGCGTGCGATGATCGCGATGGCCATGGTCGCCAAACCCGAAGTGTTGATCGCGGACGAGCCGACAACCGCATTGGATGTGACCACACAAGCGCAGGTGCTGGGCCTGATCCGCAAACTGCAACAGGACACAGGCATGGCGGTGATCCTTGTCACCCATGATCTGGGCGTGGTGGCCAACATGGCGCAGCAGGTTGTGGTGATGAACAAGGGCCGCGTTATGGAAGCGGGCCGCGCCACTGATGTATTGGGCGCACCGGCGCATAAATACACCGCCAAACTATTTGCAGCGGCGCCGATGATCCCCGAGGTCGCCAAACCGGCACGGGCAATGGCCCGCGATGACGTGATCCTTGATCTGCGCAATGTGACCAAGACATTTACCTTGAGGGCGGGCGGATGGCGCAAGCCAGTGCAGGTGACAGCCTGCCGAGATGTGAATTTACAGGTCGAACGCGGCAAAACCCTTGCTGTGGTTGGGGAAAGCGGATCTGGCAAAACCACATGTGCGCGGGTCGCCTTGGGATCAGAACGCCCCGACGCCGGCGGCGAGGTGTTGTTCCATCCGGGGAGCGGCCAAGACCCTCTGCCTGTGCACGACATGACCACCGCCCAGCGTACCGCCTTTCAACGCGAGGCGCAGATGGTGTTTCAAGACCCCTATTCATCGCTCAGCCCGCGGATGCGGGTGTTGGATGCTTTGACCGAACCGATGGACATTCACAAAATCGGCAACCGCGCCGACCGCCGAGATAAAGCGGCAGAGATGTTGCGGTTGGTGGGGCTTAACCCTGATATGCTGGGCCGCTATCCGCATGCGTTTTCGGGCGGGCAGAGGCAACGCTTGTCAATTGCACGGGCGCTGACGCTGGACCCCAAATTGCTGATCTGTGATGAACCGACTTCCGCACTGGATGTTTCGGTTCAGGAACAGATCCTGACCTTGTTGGAGGACATTCGCGATCATGCGCAGCTCAGCTACCTGTTTATCAGTCACGATCTGGCCGTTGTGGCGCGGATCGCCGATGAAGTGGCTGTGATGCGGGCCGGTGTCATCGTTGAGCAGGCCCCGCCCGACACGCTTTTTTATAACCCGCAGCACCCCTACACCAAGGCACTGATCGCCGCCCAACCAGAGCCGGACATGTCCCGCCCGATTGATCTGCAACTGGTGGCCAAGGGTGCGGGTGCGCCGACTTCCTGGCCTGAGATGTTCCGCTTTGACGGCCCGGATGCGCCCGCGCTGCGTGAATTGGAACCCGGACATATGGTGCGTTGCCATGCGTAAACTGCTTTGCCTTTTGATATGTCTCGCTGGCCCGGTCTGGGCGCAAGATAACACGCAGGAAACCTCCTTTTGGGCGATGGAAGTGCAAAACGGCGACCTGCCCCCGATTGCGGACCGTTTGCCAGATGTGCCCTTGGTCGTCGATCTGGAGGCAAAGGGCCGCACCTATGGCACGCAGGGCGGCACATTGCGCACTTTGGTTTCGCGCACCAAAGACGTCCGGCAGATGGTGGTTTACGGCTACGCCCGTTTGGTGGGTTATGCGCCCGATTATTCGCTCTACCCGGACATCCTGCGCGATTTTGAGGTGTTCGAGGATCGCCGCTATACCCTGCATCTGCGGCCCGGCCACAAATGGTCGGACGGTGCGCCGTTCACGTCGGATGATTTCCGCTATTGGTGGGAAAATGTCATCAACAACGATGAAATCACCCCGACCGGACCGCCGGATTTCATGTTTGTCGATGGCAACCTGGGCAGCGTTACCTTTCCCGATCCCCACACAGTTGTTTTTGAATGGCCCACGCCCAATTCCAACTTCCTGCCGCTTCTGGCACAGGCCAGCCCGCCGTTCCTGTACCGCCCCGCCCATTACCTGCGCCAGTTCCACGTTGATTTTGCCGAAACAGAAAACCTCGCCGAAGAGGTCCGCCGCGCCCGCGTAAAAAGCTGGGCCGCGCTGCACAACAAACGCGACAACATGTACAAGTTCGACAATCCCGCATTGCCGACGTTGCAGCCTTGGATCAACGCCAGCGGGCGCGGCTCGCGCAAACTGTTTGTGCGCAACCCGTATTATCACCGCATCGACAAACGCGGGGTCCAACTGCCTTATATTGACGTGGTCGAGATGACGATTGTCAGTGCCGGCTTGATCGCCGCCAAAGCCAACGCCAGCGAGGTTGATCTACAAGCACGCGGGCTCGATTTTCCTGACATTTCGATCCTCAAGAAGGGCGAAAGCGATGGTGGCGATTATCGCACCTTGCTGTGGGCCAATGGCGCGGCCAGCCAGATTGCGATCTATCCCAACCTGAATTTCCGCGATCCGGTTTGGCGTGAGGTGATGCGCGATGTGCGGTTCCGCCGGGCACTGAGCATGGGCATCGATCGGCGCATGATCAACCGGGCGCTCTATTTCGGATTGGCCCATGAGGGCGGCATGACTGCGCTCTCGTCCTCCCCCCTGCATGACCCTGAGGATCTCACGTCTTGGGCGACGCTGGACGTGGCCCGCGCCAATGCTTTGCTTGACGAGATGGGCCTGACCGATCGCACCCCTGCGGGCATTCGCAAACTAACCGATGGCCGGCCGATGGAGTTTGTGATCGAAACCGCAGGTGAGCGCCAAGAGGTTGAGAACGCCTTGGCAATTGTCACCGACACCTGGCGCGAGCTGGGGATCAAACTGATCATGCGCCCACTGGATCGCGATATCCTGCGCAATCGGGTTTATGCGGGCGTCAGCATGGCGGCGATCTGGTTTGGCTGGGACAACGGATTGCCCACACCGGCCACATCGCCCAAGTACCTCGCCCCAACCAATCAGGAATTCTTTTCATGGCCCAAGTGGGGGCAGTTCTACCAAACCTCCGGCAGCGCCGGTGAAGCCCCTGATATGAAAGACCCGCAACGGCTCATGCAGTTGGCCGATGATTGGAGCCACACCTTTGATCCCAGCCAGCGCCGCGCGATCTGGCGCGAGATGCTGGATATCCATGCCGATCAACAATACGCCATCGGCATCCTGTCCGAAGCGCCGCAGCCGGTTGTGGTTTCCAAACAAATGCGTAACGTTCCCGAAACGGGGATCTGGGCCTTTGAACCCGGTGCGCATTTCGGCATCCACCGGATCGACGAATTTTACTATGAGAACCCGCTACAGCAGGTGACCCAATGATGTTTCTCCGCTATGCGGTCTACCGGTTTTTCACCATGCTGCTCACCCTTTGGGTGGTCTCGATCTTGGTGTTCGTCATCATCAATCTGCCGCCCGGTGATTACCTGTCCAACCAGATCGCGGAACTGCGGGCTACGGGTCAGGCCGAGGGGGTCGCCAAAGCCGAGTTTCTGCGCACCGAATATGCACTCGACCGCCCGTTGTGGGAACAATACCTGATCTGGGTGGGTTTCTCGCCGGGGCCAAACGGGTTTTCCGGGCTTATTCAGGGTGATTTTGGCTGGTCTTTCGAATTCGACCGCCCCGTAGGGGAAATTGTTGGCGATGCGCTTTGGCTGACGGTTCTGGTCAATTTGGCAGCGGTGCTTTTTGTCTATCTGATCGCCTTGCCGCTGGGTGTGCTGGCGGCGGCGAAATCGGAAACATGGGTGGATTACACCGCCGGTTTTGTGGGCTATCTGGGCCTCGCGACCCCCAACTTCCTGCTGGCGTTGATCCTGTTTTACTATGGACACAAATATTTCAACCTGCCCATCGGCGGGCTGATGGACCCAGTCTATGAAGGCCAGCCGATGTCATGGCTCAAGGTCAAATCCATCTTGCTGCACATGATCGTGCCAACCTTTGTGATCGGCACCTCCGGCGCGGCGGCCATGATGCAACGGCTGCGCGCCAATATGCTGGACGAGCTGAGCAAACCCTACGTCGAAACCGCCAAGGCCAAGGGGCTGGCCCCCGCCAAACTGCTGGCGAAATATCCCCTGCGTATGGCCTTCAACCCCTTTGTCGCGGATATCGGCAACCTGCTGCCGGCGATGGTGTCGGGCTCGGTTCTGGTCTCTGTGGTGCTGGGCCTGCAAACGATCGGGCCTTATCTGCTGGCCGCCCTGAAATCCCAAGATCAGTTTCTCGCAGCATTTGTGCTGATGTTCGTGGCGCTGCTGACGCTGATCGGGACGATGATCTCAGACATGTTGCTGGTGCTGCTTGACCCGCGCATCCGGTACGGAGGGCGCGGCGCATGACCATTCAGCCAGACAACCGTTTTGTCGACACCGAACCATGGATCGACGACGCCGACATCAGCGCCCCCGAGCGGGCGGAAATGGATGCGCCGGGTTGGCTTTTGACTTGGCGCAAATTCCGGCGGCACAAGCTGGCACTGATCTCAGGTGTGTTCCTGCTGATGTGTTACCTGATGTTGCCCATTGCCGGCTTCATCGCGCCCTATACACCCAATGAGCGTAGCGCCGATTACCTTTATGCCCCCCCACAAAGCATCAATCTGTGGCACGAAGGATCATTTGTCGGGCCTTACGTCTATCCGGTCACGGCCAAGGCCGATCTGGTCAATTTCCGCTGGACCTATACCACCGATGAAATACGGCCCATGCCGCTTGAATTTTTCTGCGAGGGGGACGACTACAACCTCTTTGGTGTGATCCCGTCAGACACCCATCTGGTCTGCGCCCCCGATGGCGCAACGCTGTTCCTCTGGGGGTCCGATAGATTGGGGCGCGATGTGTTCAGCCGCATCCTCTACGGGGCGCAGCTGTCCCTGACGGTTGGGATCATCGGCATCACAGTGTCATTCTTGCTGGGCATCACCTTCGGCGCAATGGCAGGCTATTTCGGCGGCAAAACCGACTGGATCATCAACCGCGCGATTGAGATCCTGCGCTCGCTGCCGGAACTGCCGCTGTGGCTGGCGCTGTCTGCGGCGGTGCCCTCCAACTGGGGGCCGGTCGCGGTTTTCTTTATCATATCGATCATCCTTGGCATCCTCGACTGGCCGGGCCTAGCCCGTGCGGTGCGCTCCAAATTCCTGTCGCTGCGCGAAGAGGAATACGTCAAAGCCGCCGAAATGATGGGGGCGCGGCCCGCCCGCGTGATCCGCAGGCATCTGCTGCCCAACTTCATGTCACACCTGATCGCCAGCGCGACCCTATCCATCCCGGCGATGATCCTTGGCGAAACCGCACTCAGCTTTCTCGGCCTCGGCCTACGTGCGCCCGCGGTCAGCTGGGGCGTGATGCTCAACGATGCCCAAAACCTCGCCAGCATTGAAATCTACTGGTGGACTGCGATCCCGATGCTGCCAATCATCGTTGTGGTACTGGCCTTCAACTTCCTTGGTGACGGGCTCCGCGCCTCGCTTGATCCATACAAAAGCTAATCCCCCTTTTTGGCCCTAAATATTCCGGGGGGCGCGGGGGGCTGGCCCCCCGCATCGGTCGGGTGCCGCTAGGCACCCGAAACCAGGTCAGCCATACCAAGGCGCAAACCGAACCTCTGTATCGCTCCCCACCATCTTGGCAAAGACTTCGGGATCTTGCGTGCCGCCATCGCGGCCACGGTAGTGATAGGGATAGACAAACCGCGGGCCAAACTCCGACACCGCTGATGCCGCCGCATTTGCATCCATCGTGAACGGCAGGTTCATACAGACAAAGGCCAGATCAATCCCTGTCAGCGCGCGCATCTCTGGGATGTCTTCGGTATCGCCTGAAATATAGACGCGAAAGCCCTCAAAATTCAGCACATAGCCGTTGTCGCGGCCCTGCGGGTGAAAGTTCTTGCGCTCTTCGGTGATGTTGTAGGCCGGGATCGCCTCGATCTTGAGGCCCTGATAATCCGCCATCCCGCCATTGGCGACCTCGGAGGCCTGCGCCTTCATCTCTTCCGACAGCTTGCCAAACACAGCCGGATTGGTGATCAGCTTTGTGCCATCCTTCACCAAAGCCTTCAGCGTATCTGCATTGTAGTGATCGCCGTGTTCATGAGTGATCAAAACCAGATCGGCCTCCGGGAACCCTTCGTATTGGGCAGGCTCGCCCACCGGATCAACATAGATCGTGCCTTTCGGTGTCTCCATCACGATGGAGGCATGGGCCACGGGGTGTACTTTGATCATGCCTGCGGGGGTGTCGAAACTGTCGCTGGCATGGGCTGCGGCCCGCGCGGCAAATGGCAGCAATGTGATCGTGCCAGCGCCGGCTGCGGCGCCAACGAGGAAATGTCTACGGCTTGTCTGGGTCATGTCGCTCTCCTGGGTTGCTAATCTAAGATCTAGAGGGAGAGCGGGCCATTTCAACTCAACGGTCGTCGCCGCCGCTTGGGCCGTCCTCCTGCTGCTCTTCTTCCACATGAGCCTGCGCGGCTGCTGTGACGGCGCGTTTTTGGCCCTCGTCCAATTCTTCAACCTTGCCATCCGCCAACCGCACAGTGACTTCACGATGGGCAAATTTGACGCCTTCGCGTTCAAACAATTCGCGGATTTCTTCGTAGACCTTCTTGCGCACCAACCATTGATCACCCGGTTTGGTCATGAACTTGACCCGGATGATCATCGCGCTGTCTTGCATTTCGATCACGCCTTGGGATTTTAGTGGCTGGATAAAGTTGTCGCCGATCACCGGATCGCTGAGCAGTTCCTGACCCAGTTTCTTGATCAATTTGCGCACCTTTTCGACGTCAGTGTCATAGGTCACCCGCAGGGGCAGTTTCATGATCACCCAGTCGCGGGAATAGTTGGTCATCACCTGCAATTCGCCAAACGGAATGGTGTGTAACGCACCAAGGTGGTGGCGCAGCTGGAAGGACCGGACCGAGATTTTCTCGACCGTGCCTTTGACCCCGCCAACGTCCAGATATTCGCCTTTGCGGAAGGCATCATCGAACAAAAAGAACGCCCCGGCAAAGACATCCCGTACCAGCGCCTGAGAGCCAAAGCCGATGGCGACCCCCACGATGCCCGCACCGGCAAACAACGGGCCAACGTTGATGCCGACTTCCATCAACACGATCAAGATGATGGTGACCACAACCACGATCAGCACGACATTGCGGAACAGCGGCAGCAGGGTCGCCAAACGGCTCGCCGATGATCCGCCGCCTTCGTCGCCCAATTCACCCTCTTCCTGATCGCCAGCCTCTTCGGCGATCTTGGTGTCGATCCAGATCCGGAAGGCGTGGTAGACGATATAGCCGATGAAGATGATCACCATGATGTCCAGCAGCCTGTCGGCAAAGCTCTCGACCATTTCGGCACTTTCGTTGTCCCAGATGTAGAAGAACGCATAGGTGCCTGCGACAAAGGCAAGGATACCGGCGACACGCCGCGCAAGGGCCTCGAATGAATTGAGCGAATGCCGGATGGGATGCGCCGCGCGGGCCGCTTCTTCGGCGGCGCGGGCCTCGGCCAGCTCAAGCTCAAGCCGTGCAGCTTCGGCTTCGCTGTTTGGGGTTTCGCCCATTTGAGCATCCGCCAGCGCCCGCGCTTTGGCCTCTTCCTCGTCCCGGATGGCGTTCAGCTGGCGCAGTGCACGGGCCCGGGCAAAGCTGCGTTCGATCAGGTAATTGATCACCCCGTAGACCACGATGATTGAGACCAGGATGCCATAGGCCCCCGCAATCAACGGGAAGGTACTGGGGTTGGCGAGCACCAGATCAAAGGTCAGATCGAACCATGCCAAAATAACATAGACGATCACCGCCGGTGCCCAGAGACGGGCCAGCGTGCGAACGATGAAACTACTGTCCGATGGCGCACGGCCGTTGCGCAGCGCATTGGAAATGGCGCGGCGGTTGACCAACACCAGCAAGATATTGAGCAACACGATACCCGCCGACATGACCGAAAACAGGAAGGCATAAACATCATAGTTCAGCCCCAACTCACCGATCCAGACCCCGAACAGAATGCTGCAAATATCCAGCGTTCCCAACACCCAAAGCCAGCGGTGAAGGCGCTTGGCCTCGGCGTCAGTCAGCGCGGGAATGCGGTATTGGGACAGGAACGGCGACAGGATCATCCGCCATAGGCCCGCAATGAAACGGCAGGTGAAATAAGCGATGTTGATCAGGGCTGCGGTGAATTGCATCGCAGTGTCTGTCAGTTGGCCAAAGATGACAAAGCCCAGAATATAAGCCACCACCATCGACACCAGAATGCCCACAACTCCAAGCAGGAACCGGAAGATCAGGAACGGCATTTTTTCGACATAGCCGACCGGGTTTTCCTGAATGCGGGCGACGACAAAACTGCGGGCGATCCGTCTGCCAAAGACCTGCGCTTCGACAAAGGCACCGGCTGCAAACAACAACAGGCTGTACAGCACCGCTTTGCCAAAGGCGGCGATGGTCCCGTCCGGGCTGGCGGCGCGCAGGATATATCCAACCTCGGCAAAGGCATCGGGCAGATCCAGCAGGCGATCAATCAGCGCTGAGCGGAACTTGACGATCTGGTCCTGGGTTTCCATCAACGCAGAGGATCCCGCCTCGCCCTCGCCCGCAGATACCGCCGTGTCCGCACTGTCTTGGCTCAGCAAATTGCCCTCGCGGTCGATCACAACCACACCGACGCCATTCTCGGCGGCTTTTTGCATGATTTCGTCGATGTTCGGCGCGTCTTGTGTTTCGGTCTTCGTGGGCATCAGCGACCCCAAAACCTGCGCCGATGCGGGCAGGGACAACCCACCAAAAAGCAGGCCCAGAACCATCGAAACCAAAATCAAAACGCGCATAATACCCCCACTGGCCATTTGGCCTTACCTCACGCTAAGTCAGCGACCAGCCCATTGCAATTAAAGGGTGATCGCCCCAAGTCACGATTGTGCGTTCAGTCCCTGCACCGTTTTGCATGACGGATCAAACTATGCCATAGCAGTGACATGCCTTTGGGCCAAAACACCACGACAATACCAAGGAACGACCCATGGCAAACCCTGACAAATCCGAACGCATTGCTGTGCTGGGCCTTGGCTATGTCGGCCTGCCTTTGACGGTTGCCTTGGCGCGGGAAGGGTTTGACGTTGTTGGCCTTGATACCCACGCCCCTGCGGTTGCGGAGTTGCGTGCGGGGCGCGACCCCAATGGCGAGGTCGCGGATGCCTCTGTCGCGGGATCATCGGCGCTGTTTACCCATGACGCTGCTGATTTGGCGGGCTGCACCGCGTTTATCATTGCGGTGCCAACCCCGATCACAGACGCAAAGACACCCGACCTTGGTCCGGTGCTTGGGGCCTGCGCCACCATCGCGCCGCATCTGACGGACGGCGCTGTGGTGATCTTGGAAAGCACGGTCTATCCCGGCGTCACCGAAGAGGTCTGCGGACCGGCGCTGGCCGCGGGCAGCGGGCTTGATGCAGGCAGCCAGATCAAGCTGGCCTATAGCCCCGAACGGGTGAACCCGGGTGATGCCGAACACTCGATGGAAAACGTGGTCAAAATCATCGCCGCGCAGGATGATGAAACCCTCACCCGTGTTGAGGCGATCTATGCCCCGGTGGTCAAGGCAGGGTTGCACCGCGCTTCCTCGATCATGACAGCAGAGGCCGCCAAAGTGATCGAAAACACCCAGCGTGATCTCAACATTGCACTGGTCAATGAATTTGCCCTGATCTTTGCCCGGCTTGGCCTTGATACGCTTGAGGTTCTGGAGGCCGCAGGGACCAAATGGAATTTCCTGCCCTTCCGCCCCGGCCTTGTTGGCGGGCATTGTATCGGGGTCGATCCCTATTACCTCACCTACCGCGCCGAACAGCTTGGCTATCATCCTGAGGTGATCCTCGCCGGGCGCCGCATCAATGATCACATGGGCGCACATGTGGCCCAGACCCTGATCAAGGCGATGCTGGCCCGCGACATTGGTGTGCGCGGGGCAAAGGTGCTGATCCTTGGCTATACCTTCAAGGAAAACTGCGCCGATACACGCAACACGCGGGTCGCGGACATTGTGACTGAGCTGGCGTCCTACTCGGTACAAGCCGATGTGCATGACCCATGGGTTGGCGTGGACAGGTTGCAGGGCGAACACGCGGTCACAGGCATTGCAGAGCCACAGCAAGGCACCTATGACGCGATCATTGTGGCGGTCGGGCACCGCGAATTTGTCACTCTGGGCCCGGATGCAATCCGCGCCTTGGGCAAACCGGGGGCGGTGCTCTATGACATCAAGGGAATTTTTGGTAAATCAGGCAGTGATCTGAGGCTCTGAACGGATATCGGCAGGTGAATTTTATGGCGCAAACCGAAGACGGGCCGATCAGCGGCAGCGCGGCCTCACGCCGGGTGATGTTTTACAGCCACGACACATTTGGCCTTGGACATCTGCGCAGGTCGCGGGCGTTGGCCTCTGCCCTTACCGAAGGGGACGACAACGCCTCGGCCATCATCCTGACCGGATCACCCGTTGCCGGTCGGTTTACCTTTCCTGAACGTGTTGACCACATCCGCCTGCCCGGTGTGACCAAACTGCCCGATGGCAGCTACATCAGCCAGACCCTTGGCCTTGATATCGACCGCACCACCGCCCTCAGGGCAGGTTTGATTCAAAGTGCCGTCGAACAATACCAGCCCGATCTGTTGATCGTAGACAAAGAGCCAACTGGCTTTCGCGGCGAGCTGCTGACCACATTGGAGTGGCTGCGCAAGGAGGGGCGCACCCGTGTTGTTCTTGGCCTGCGCGATGTGCTGGACGAGCCCGAGGTGCTGGCCGCCGAATGGGACCGCAAAGGCGCGGTTGAAGCGACCGAACGCTATTACGACGAAATCTGGGTTTACGGTGTGCGCGATGTTTATGACCCATCCGAAGGTCTGCCGTTGTCAGAGGCGGCCCGCGCCCGCATGCATTGGACAGGATACCTGCGCCGCGAAGTAACCGATGCCACGGACACGCCGGATCATCCTTATGTATTGATCACGCCCGGTGGTGGCGGTGACGGGGCGGCGATGGTGTCGCTGGTGTTGTCGGCTTATGAACAAGATCCGGATCTGTCACCCAAAGCCGTGCTGATCTACGGGCCGTTCCTGTCTGGTGAAGTGCGCGATGCCTTTGACGCGCGGGTGGCCAAGCTGGATGGCCGCGTGACCGCCATGGGTTTTGACAGCAGGATCGAAGCGCTGTTTGCCGGGGCCGAGGGCGTGATCTGCATGGGCGGGTACAACACCTTTTGCGAGGTTCTGTCTTTTGACCGCCCGGCGGTGATTGTCCCGCGCACCAAGCCGCGACTGGAACAATGGATACGCGCCAGCCGGGCCGAGCAGCTGGGCCTTGTGCGGATGCTGGACGAAACCCGCGACGGTATGACAACAGATGCAATGATCCGCGCCATTCGCAACTTGCCGCAGCAGGGCAAACCATCGGACGCCGGTGCAGACGGGCTGCTGGATGGTTTGGACGTGGTGGTGGAACGCGCACGGGCGCTGATGCAGAAAGACGATAACTCATGAGCCATCCCAAACTTGCTGTCGTGGTCAAAGGCTGGCCGCGCCTGTCCGAAACCTTCATCGCCCAAGAACTTGTCGCGCTGGAAGAGGCCGGGCTGGAGTTTGACATCTGGTCGCTGCGCCATCCGACCGACAAGAAGACCCATCCATTGCATGATCGGTTGCAGGCCAAGGTCCGTTATTTGCCGGAATACCTGCGCAACGAACCGCGCCGCGTGGCCACCGCCATGGGGGCGGCTGCCAAGATGCCCGGCTTTGATGCCGCCGCAGCGGCCTTTGCCGCAGATGTAGAGCGCGACGACACTGCCAACCGCCGCCGCCGTTGGGGGCAGGCTTGCGTTATGGCCGCAGAAATGCCCGAAGACGTGGCGGGCATCTATGCACATTTCCTGCATACGCCGTCTTCTGTTGCCCGCTATGCCGCAATTTTGCGAGGCATGCCGTGGTCGTTTTCTGCCCATGCCAAAGACATCTGGACATCACCGGAATGGGAGCTGCGCGAGAAGCTGTCAGCGGCCTCTTATGGCGCGGCATTTGGGGCCACTTGCACCGGTTTTGGCGCAGAGCATTTGCAAGGGCTGGTCGACACGCCCAGCCGGGTCGATCTGGTGTATCACGGGCTTGACCTGTCGCGTTTTCCTGCACCGCCTGAGCGGACCTTGCGCAACACCGATGCGCCGTTTCACATGATGTCCGTCGGACGTCTGGTGGAAAAGAAAGGGTTCGACAATCTCATTGATGCGCTGGCGCTGCTGCCCGCCTCACTCAACTGGCACTGGACCCACATCGGCGGCGGGGCCTTGGATGCGGTTATGCGGGACCGGGCGACGGCACATGGCATTGCAGACCGGATCACTTGGCGGGGCGCCTGTGATCAACCAGAGGTGATCGACGCGATGCGGGCAGCGGATCTCTTTGTGCTGCCTTCGCGGATTGCCGCAGATGGTGACCGTGACGGCCTGCCTAATGTCTTGATGGAAGCGGCCAGTCAAAAATTGCCGATCCTCAGCACACCGGTCTCTGCCATCCCCGAATTTATCGACAGCGGCACTCATGGTGTTCTCAGCGATGACGCGCCTGCCGCACTGGCAGAGGCGATGCAAGGTTTTGCCTCCGTTCCCACACAAGGGTCCGCGATGGCCGAGGCTGCTTATGCGCGGCTCACGCAGGATTTCCTGATGCATCCAGGGATTGAACATCTCAAACGACGGCTGCTGGCGATGCTGGCGCAGGCGGGCTGATGCGGCTTGCGTTCTATGCGCCGATGAAGCCGCCCGATGATCCTGTGCCATCAGGGGATCGCAGCATCGCACGCGGACTGGTTGCCGCACTGGAACATCTCGGCGCTGAGGTCACCTTGGCCAGCCGGTTTCGCAGCCGCGATGGCAGGGGCAACGCTGAAGTGCAGGCCGATCTGGTGGCGCAGGTCACGTCCGAAATCACCCGTGCCGTGGCGCAGGGCAAAACGGCAGGCTGGCAGGCATGGCTGACCTATCACAACTACTACAAAGCGCCGGATCTGATTGGCCCGCATGTGGCCGCAGCACTAGGCATTCCTTATCTGCAGATCGAATCCACCCGTGCCCGCAAACGTCTTGACGGGCCATGGGCCGCCTTTGCCAAGGCTGCAGAAGCCGCCTCTGACGCGGCGCAGGTGATCTTTTACTTTACCGAACATGACGCAGAGACCCTGCACCGCGATGCGCCACAATCACAGGTCTTGATCCACCTGCCGCCATTCCTGAACCGGGACACCTTGCCCGCCGCCTCGGATTTGACCGGACCGATGCTCAGCGTCGGCATGATGCGCAGCGCGGCCAAATTGCCGTCATACCGGATCATCGCCGAGACATTGGCGATGTTGCCGGACACGGGGTGGTCCCTACAGATCGCCGGTGACGGGCCCGCCCGCGCCGAGGTGGAGGCCCTGATGGTCCCGTTCGGGGACAAAGTCCGCTGCCTTGGAGCATTGGACGAAGCCGCGCTGCGAGAGGTATATCGCACATCCAGCCTGTTATTCTGGCCCGGCGTCGATGAAGCCTTTGGTATGGTCTACCTTGAAGCCCAAGCCGCAGGTCTGCCGGTGATCGCCCAGGACCGGCCGGGGGTTCGCGAGGTCTTGGCAGGTGTCTCCCATCCGGCTGTCCAAGACGGACCCGCCGCATTGGCCGCGCGGATCACCGACTTGATGAACAACCCGGACAAACGCCACAAAGCCGCATCGGAGGCACGCAACATGATCACCCAACATCACCTGTTGCCCGCCGCCGCACAGGTGCTGCGCCGCGGCTTGGCAGAGGCAGGTATCCAATGACCGCCCGCCTTGCCCTTTTGCGCCACGGCCACACACCATGGAACCGGGCAGGCCAAATTCAGGGCCGCACGGATATCGCCCTCGATCCCGAAGCCGTGGCGCAGCTGTCCCGCTTGCGTTTGCCGCCGCCATGGGATGCCGCGCACATTTGGTCCAGCCCGTTGTCACGGGCTGCTGATACCGCTGCGTTGGTGGCGGGCCGTGCTGCGCAAACGGATGCCGCGCTGATCGAGATGAACTGGGGCGATTGGGAAGGTCTCAAAGGCGCGGATCTCAAGGCCGATCCGGACGTCGCCTATTTGGATATTGAGCAATGGGGTTGGGATTACACCCCGCCCAATGGTGAAAGCCCCGCTGCCCTCAGGGATCGTTTGGTCCCATGGGCCGAGGCCCTGCGCGGAGATCATGTGGCGGTGTGCCATATCGGTGTGATGCGGGTGCTCTTGGCCCATGCGACAGGATGGAATTTTGACGGCCCCGCACCCTTTGCGGTCAAGCGGAACCGGCTTTTTGTGATCGAGCTTTCTGAGGGCAATTGGACAGTCAAAGGCGACCCCATTCGCCTGATTGAGGCCGCACCATGAAGGTTATGATCGTCGTCACGCACCTGCTTGGCACCGGGCATCTGTCGCGGGCGCTGACGCTGGCGAAGGGGTTTGTGCAAGCGGGCCATGAGGCCGTGGTTGTCTCTGGCGGCGTGCCAGTGCCGCAGCTTGATCCGGGTGACGCGGCGCTGCTCCAATTGCCTGCGCTGCGGTCCGATGGTGTGAACTTTGCCCAGTTGCTGACGGCGGCGGGCAACCCGGTGGACGACGCGATGCTCCACGGACGGCTTGACGCGCTTTTGTCCGTGCTTGACGATCAAGCGCCTGATGTTTTGCTCACTGAGTTGTTCCCCTTTGGCCGCCGCGTGCTCCGCGCAGAGTTTATCGCGCTTTTGGAGGCGGCAAAGGCGCAGGACAAACCGCCCCTGATCCTGTCGTCGATCCGTGATATTCTCGCGCCGCCTTCCAAGCCCAAGAAGGCCGCCTTTGCCGATGAGGTGGTAGAGCGGTTCTATGATGGTGTGTTGGTGCATGCCGATCCGTTGATCACTCCGCTGGAGCTCAGTTGGCCAGTGACCGAGGCGCTGGCGGGACGTTTACGCTACACCGGCTTTGTCGCACCGCCGGTCGCAGACACGCCAACAAAAGCTGGCGAAGGTGAAGTGATCGTCAGCGCTGGTGGCGGTGATGTGGGCCGCGGTGTGTTTGCCGCTGCGCTAGAGGCCGCGGCGGGTGATCGGGCAAGACGATGGCGGCTCTTGCTTGGTGGTGCAGATGCTGCCGAACGTTGCGCAGCATTGGCAACAGAGGCGGCAGATAACGTAACGATTGAACCCGCCCGCCCGGACTTTCGCGCAATGCTGCACAATGTGGCGGCCTCTGTATCGCTGTGTGGCTACAACACTGCGCTGGACGTATTGCAGGCCGGATGCCCTGCGGTGTTTGTGCCCTTTGACGCGGGCAACGAAGTAGAACAGGGCATCCGCGCCCGCGCCTTGACGCAACAGAACGGGATCGCCGCGATCCGCAGTGCCGATCTGACGCCAGAGGGTTTGCTGCACGCCGTGCGAGAGGTCATTGCTGCCCCTGCCCGCGCCCCGATGAAGGCCGGGTTGGACGGCGCCCGCGAAACCGTGCGCATCGTCGAACACATGTTCGAGGCCCGCAGATGACTGTGGATTGGTCTCCCCTCACCGCCGAGATGGCAATTTGGCGGCGCGAGGCGCGGGTGCTGCCAATCTGGTGGCGCGATGACGATGCTGTAAAAGGCACTCCAGCCTTGGCACAGCTCACCGGATTGGCCGAAACCTTGGGCCTGCCAGTTCATCTGGCGGTGATCCCCAAGTTTGCGCAAGCCTCGCTTATTGAGGTGTGCCGTAGCCCTTGGACGGTGGCGATGGTACATGGCTGGGCGCATCAGAACCATGCGCCGGAGGGCCAGAAAAAGGCCGAGTTCGGATGGCCCCGCGAGGGCGCCGCAGATGAGATCCAACAGGGCATTGGCGCACTAAAACAGATGTTTGGCGCGGATCTTGTACCGGTGTTTGTGCCGCCTTGGAACCGTATCGATGCGGATTTGATCGCAGCCCTGCCTGATCTGGGGTTTGCCGGGCTGTCGACCTTCACCCCCCGTGCGGCACGATTGGCCGCGCCTGGCCTCGTGCAAATCAACACCCATGTTGATCCGATCTATTGGAAAGGCGGCGGCGGTTTGGCGCCGCCCGAGGTACAGATCGCCACATTGGTGCAAAACCTGCAAGACCGCCGTTTTGGCCGCACAGACAATGCCGAGCCTATGGGCTTTCTCACCCATCACCTTGTGCATAATCGTGACATTTGGGCGTTTACCGAGGCTTGCCTTGGCACTTTGCTGGATGCCGGGGCCGTGCCCTGCAATTTACATGACCTGAAAGGAAATCTGCCATGAGCCGATTGGAATCCATGCGCCGGAGGCTGGAGGCGCAGATTGACGGGCTGAACTGGGCCGCAGAGACCATCCGCGATGTTGCGGGCGATGTTCTTGAGATGGGTCTGGGCAATGGCCGCACCTATGATCACCTGCGGCAGGAATTGCCCAATCGGCGCATCTGGGTGATTGACCGCGTGTTGCAACCACATCCATCTTGCGTGCCACCACAAGAGAACTTTCTGCAAGGCGAGGCGGACGCGATGCTGGCCGAACTGGCAGAACGCGGGACGCGGATGGCATTGGCGCATTATGACTTTGGTTTTGGCGTCAAGGAAAAGGACGTCGAAGAAGGTGCAAAGCTGTCACCCCTGATCGCGCCCTTGATGGTGCCGGGCGGCCTGATCGTTTCCCAACAACCTTTGACCGGGTTCACCCAAGTCAGCGGGCCGGACACAATCGACCCGGAACGCTATCTGTTTTATCGCAGTTAAGCCGGACGCAGGCCTAAGATCTGCCGTGCTTGCGCAGGGGTCGCCACGGGGCGCTCGTGCTTTTCGCAAATATCTGCGGCGCGTTGGACCAGCGCCGCATTGGATGGGGCAAGGGTCTCTTTGTCCCAGCGCACGTTGTCTTCGAGACCGGTGCGGGTGTGACCGCCTGCCGCGATGGACCATTCGTTCAGCACAACCTGATTTGGCCCGATCCCCGCCGCGCACCATTGTGCATCAGGGGCCAGCCGTTTGACCGTTTCGATATAGAAATCAAAGGTTGGGCGATCGACAGGCATGGCGTTTTTCACCCCCATCACGAACTGAATATAAAGCTGCCCCGGAATGCGCCCGTCGCGGTTCATCTCTGCGGCCTTGTGAATGTGGCTGAGGTCAAAGGCTTCGATCTCTGGCTTGATCTCATGGGTGCGCATCTCGCTCGCCAGCCAATCGACCAAATCCGGCGGGTTCTCATAAACGCGGGTGGGAAAATTATTGGACCCCACCGAGAGCGACGCCATATCCGGACGCAGCGGCAGCATCCCGCCCCGCGCTTGCCCGGCACCAGACCGTCCGCCTGTAGAGAACTGAATGATCATGCCGGGGCAATGTTTGGTCACGCCCTCTTGCAAGGCTGCAAATTTGTCCGGGTCCGAGGAAGGCGTTTCGTCCTCGTTGCGCACATGGGCGTGGCAAATGCTCGCCCCTGCCTCAAAAGCGGCATGGGTGCTTTCGATCTGTTCCGAGACGCTGATCGGGACGGCGGGATTGGCCGCTTTGGTCGGGACAGAGCCGGTGATGGCAACGCAGATGATGCAGGGATCAGACATGGGGGTTCCTCAACTAAGGCCCACCCAGTGTTCCACAGCGCCCCGCCGAAGTCGAGCGTCAGCGGCGTTTCACAAACGCGGTCAGAATGACAATACGCTGCCCCTCAACCCGGCCCTCGATATGCGCCGGGTTGTCCTGCACCAGCGATATTTTATGCACCGCCGTGCCGCGTTTGGCAGTAAAGCCCGCACCTTTGACCGGCAGATCCTTGATCAGAACAACCGTATCGCCTTGGCTCAACGGTTGACCGTTGCTGTCCCGGTGCGCGCTGTCTTGGGGGACATTATCCGCCCAAGCGCGGGTCTCGTCATCGAGATAGAGCTGATCGGCCAGATCACGCGCCCAATCGGTCTCTAGCCGCGCCAGAATGCGGGCAGCCAGAACCTGTATCGCCGGATCTTCGGACCACATGGTCGAGGCCAGCACGCGGAAATGATCGGGCGCCGGCGCAGCGCTGGCGATCTCATCGGCGCAGAGGGTGCAGATGTGAACAGACGCCCCCTCAGGACCGCCCGGAACTGGCGTTTCGATCAAAGGCGTATCGGGGGCGGTGCAAAGCGGGCATGTCATGCCCCTGCCCTACCCCATTGATGCCGAAGGGGGAACTAAAGACTGGTGATCTTTTTCGCCACCATCAGCGTGACCGGAACAGCCACCACAGCGCCCGCCGCCGCCGCGATCAGGATCGGCGTCAACGTGTCATATCCGGAGGCGAGAACGGCAATCACGCCAGCCCCCGCAAGGGTGGAGCCGATGATGGAATAAAGCATGGAAGCAAGGCGAAGCATGAGGAGACCTTTCGCGATTTGATGTTACCGGAAAGATATCTGGCGGCGGGGCGGTGCGCTTTGATTTGAGTCAAAAGGGAAAGGGTTTGTTGGGTTTGATTGGATGGTTTTGAGGCCAGATCATTTGCATTGAATTTGGAGGTTGCGACACAGTGATGCCCCGTTCGCCCCATTAGGGCGCCATCAAAGTGCGTTGTTCAATGGGGTGCGCAGAGCCGCTTTCAATCAGTCACCGCACTTACAAACGTTACCACAGATCAACTGGCCCGGTGAACCCCGGTCTACCCATCCATCTTAAGCGCCGAAATAAACGCCTCTTGCGGGATATCCACCTTCCCAAACTGGCGCATCTTTTTCTTACCCGCTTTCTGCTTTTCCAGCAGCTTTTTCTTACGGGTCGCATCGCCGCCGTAGCACTTCGCCGTCACGTCCTTGCGCATCGCCGAGAGGGTTTCACGCGCGATCACCTTGCCGCCGATGGCCGCCTGGATCGGGATTTTGAACATGTGACGCGGGATCAGATCCTTGAGCTTTTCGACCATCGCGCGGCCACGGGCCTCGGCCCGGTCGCGGTGCACCATAGTAGACAGCGCATCCACCGGTTCATCGTTCACAAGGATCGACATTTTCACCAGCGCATCCTGACGGTAGCCGATCATCTGATAGTCAAATGAGGCATAGCCCTTGGTCACCGATTTCAGGCGGTCATAAAAATCAAACACCACCTCGTTGAGCGGAAGATCATAAACCACCATGGCCCGAGATCCGGCATAGGTCAGGTCTTCTTGGATGCCGCGGCGGTCTTGGCACAGCTTGAGCACATCACCGAGGTATTCGTCCGGCACAAGGATTGTCGCCTTGATCCGCGGTTCCTGCAAATGGTCCACCAGCGTCATGTCGGGCATGTCGGCGGGGTTGTGCAGTTGTGTGACCGTGCCATCCTTCATGTGGATGTCATAGATCACCGAGGGCGCGGTGGTGATCAGGTCGATGTTGTATTCCCGTTCAATCCGGTCGCGGATCACCTCAAGGTGCAAAAGGCCAAGGAAGCCGCAGCGGAAGCCAAAGCCAAGCGCGGCAGAGGTTTCCATCTCAAAGCTGAAAGAGGCGTCATTGAGGGCCAGTTTTTCAATGCTGTCGCGCAGGTCTTCGAATTCGGCGGCATCTACGGGAAAGAGACCACAGAACACAACCGGTTGCGCCGGTTTGAAGCCCGGCAGCGCGTCGGTGGTGCCCTTTTTTTCGTGCGTGATGGTGTCGCCCACACGGGTGTCGCGGACCTGTTTGATCGACGCGGTGAGAAAGCCAAGCTCGCCCGGGCCAAGTTCATCAATTTCGGTCATTTGGGGGCGGAACACACCGATGCGGTCCACATGGTGGGTGGAATTGTTGGAGAGCATGCGCACACGCTCGCCCTTTTTCAGCACGCCATCCATGATCCGCACCAGAACGATCACACCGAGATAGCTGTCGTACCACGAATCCACCAGCATCGCCTTGAGCGGTGCATCGCGGTCGCCTTTCGGGGCGGGCAATTTGGTCACGATTGCCTCAAGCGTGTCTTCGATGCCGATACCGGTTTTTGCTGACACCTGAATCGCTTCGGTGGCGTCAATACCAATTACATCTTCGATCTGTTCGGCGACGCGGTCACAATCGGCGGCGGGCAGATCGATCTTGTTCAGAACAGGAACGATCTCATGATCCGCCTCAATCGCGTGATAGACATTCGCCAATGTCTGCGCCTCGACGCCCTGGGTGCTGTCGACCACCAAAAGCGAGCCTTCCACCGCACGCATGGAGCGGGAGACCTCATAGGCAAAGTCGACGTGGCCGGGGGTGTCGATCAGGTTGAGGACATATTCCTCACCATCCTTGGCGGTGTAATTGATCCGAACGGTTTGCGCCTTGATCGTGATGCCGCGTTCGCGTTCGATATCCATGCTGTCGAGCATTTGCTCTTTCATATCGCGATCCGCCACGGTGTGCGTGGATTGGATCAAGCGATCGGCAAGCGTGGATTTCCCGTGGTCGATGTGCGCCACGATGGAGAAATTGCGGATATGTGAAAGCGGTGTCATGCAGGGGATATGATGCGCTTTGGTGGTGTGGTCAAGGTGGATTCAATGCAGGCCTGACATGGCTCAAACCCCTGTGGCGCTTGGGCCGAAGCGCCGCCAACCCAGCGGCACTTAAAGGATCAGTGCCAGCGCCAGATAGCTGCCCATCCCATAGAGCGCGATCAAGCTGACGCTCATGCAAATCCCGCGCAATCCATCGCGTCCTGTCAGATAGGCAAAGCCATGGCCAAGACGGCCCAGCGCAAAGCCGATGATCCAGACCTGCGCCGCGATCTGGACCGGAGAGATCAGGCTAAGCGTGATGGCCAGCATGGCGAAATAGACGGTGTTTTCCGTGGCGTTGCGGTGAGCGTTGTGCTGGCGCTCAAGCTCGGTTTCCGCCTCTGCGGTTATGTCTGCGCGGTTGTGATCGCTGGCCGCCCATTCCTCGGGCGTGGCCTTGAGATCATATTTCAGGCGGGTCAGTTCCGTGGTTGTCATCAACACCGTGTGATTGATCACCAGCAGCACTGCACCCATCGCCAATGCCGCGATCAGGGCTTTTGATGGCAGCGACACAACAGCAGCATCCACACCAAACAACAGCAGGTTCATGGCCAACGCGATGGCAATAAGCGCGACGGGATAGGCAATGATGATTGCACGGAACTTTGCCTTGTTGTCTTTTGCAGGGGCCATGACTCTTTGCCTTTCGCGTTCAAGCGATCAAACTGCGGCATAGACACGGGCGCGGCAAGTCCGGAAAACCAGTCCTTGGTCCGACATCAGCGGATCCAATGGGCGGCTGCCGCCCAGATGTGCTGTGCCAAACAAACGTGAATTGCCCCCTCGCGCAGAATAGGTCATACTTTGACCAAAGCAGTAAGGGTCTGAACGGGGCAAACCCGGGGCCAACAAATCGAGGCAGTTTACGATGTTGCGGATAATGATTGCGCTTGTTGCGGTGCTGGGTCTGACGGCCTGCGGCGGATCACGCTATAGCAGTGCCAATGCGCGGGGCTACAAACCGGCACCTGTACTTTTTGCCACCGGCCCCATCCAGAAAGCCTGTCAGCAGGCCAATCGCAAATCCGCGTCACGGGCGAGATGCGGCTGTGTTCAGGCCGTTGCGGATCGCGAGCTGTCGAATGCCGATCAACGCCGCGGCGCCAAGATGTTCAGCGACCCGCACCAATTGCAGGAAATCCGGCAGTCCGACAACGCCAGCAACGAACGGTTCTGGAAGGCGTGGAAGGCTTATGGCAAGGTCGCTGCCGAACTTTGCTCTGCGTCCTGATCCGACCTAAAGCTCTCTGATCCAGAATTGCAGCGGTTTGGCCGTTTCATCCGTCTGACCAATGTCTTTCCATTTGAACTGCGCCACTGCCCCCTCCAGTGGGGCATAGCCGCGCGCGCGCCAGAAATCATCCAGCGGGCGATAGGTTGCGGGGCGTTTGGAATGATCGGCGGGGCGATCGACGCCACAAAAACAGCATTTGGAAAACCCCAACCGGCGGGCGTGGGCCTCTCTGATGTCAAAAAACCGGTGCCCGATGCCATGACCGCGGTACGCAGGCAGCAGGACGCTTTCTGCGCAATAGAACACATCATCCAAAGCGATGCCTGTGCCGTCAAAGGCCGCAGCAAAATCATCGGCGTGATCCGCCAGCGGTGTGCCTGTGCTGGCCCCCACCAGATCAGCGCCGTCATAGGCCCCGACAACGATGGCGCGGCCCGACTTGCGGTAGGCTTGCAGATAGCTTTCCTCGTACGCCAGATCCCCATCGTACAAGTAGGGCCAGTCCCGGAACACATCGATCCGCAGGCGGGCCACATCTGCCAAAGCGGGCCCAAGATCCGCGCCGGTCAGGGCGCGGACATCTAGCTGATCTGGTTTTGCCATTGGCACCCTCTGTTCGTCAGGCAACAGCCTGTAGGCTGATCCTACCGGCGTTCAGGAAAATACACCGGTCAAAGATGCCTAAATCCGCCGGATCGGCAAGGCGCACATCCGCAAGGCCGGGGCGGTTTAGCCCCGCCCCGTCAAAGTGGCGGTCAATCTGGCTGAGGCAGACGATGATTTGCCCGCGGGCCTTCGCAAAGGTTTTGAGCGTGGCAAGCTGGCTGTCCAGATCGGGGGTGCTGCGCCGCTCGCAGAGGCGTTGCAGATAGTCGATGACAATCACCCCGCCCGTGGGGGCAGCGGCGTGCGTTTCCACTATATGCCCGGCACAAATCCCATCCGAGGTATCAACCTTGATTGCCCGTCCTTCCAGCCCGGTTTCGGCCAGCAAATCCCGCACTGTTTCGCCAGAATACTCCAAGGTCAAAAAGGATGCTGCCTGCCCCGCCGCGGCGGCTTCGGCCAAAATCTCCAACGCGAGCACTGTCTTGCCTTCACCGGGCCGGGCCCCGATCAGGACCAGATCCCCCGGATCAAGCTGCGCCAGCAGGCGCGCCGCCCGTCCTGTGGCCGCGTCACGCTTGGCCAGATGGCTCCAGTTTTGGAAGCCCTCCTGAACCGCGATCCGGTCAAGGGCCGCGCTGTGAGGCAGTTTTCCCGTACGGGCCATTTGTCATGCCTTGCGTTTGAGAACAAAAATCGGGGCGGAAAATAGCATTTTGAAACCTCCTGTGCGCAGGTGTCACAATCCCTCCTGATGTGGCGGCGCGTGCAGGTTCAAAGCTGTGCCAACTGCCCTGCATGTCACATGCTTCCCCGGCGGAGGGAGGCGGCGCGGGCAACGCCGTGCCTCAGGTTAGGCGCATCGCCAGCGCCGATCAAGTGTCAGGAGACCTGCGCGATCCAATCGCTGAGGTTATAGCGGGTGGTCACGCGGGTGATCTTACCATCCGCCAGATCAAAGAACGATCCGGCGGTCAGTTTATAGGTCTGCCCTTTCGCCTCGGGCAAGCCCTCATCAGTGGCCAGATAGGTGCCGTTGACGACAAATTCCGCCGCCGCTCGGGTGCCATCCTCGTTGTGGAAAATCACCATATCCGTGAGATTTTCACGATAACACCGAGTCATGTGGTCACAAAAACTGGCAAAGGCGGGTTTGCCGATACGGATGTCACCTTCGTTGACGTGATGGGCCACGTCATCGGACAAACAGGCCAACATGGCGTCGGTGTCGCCTGCGTTGAAAGCATCAAAATAGCGTTGAACAATATCTGTCATGAAGGGTCTTCTGCTTCTTTGGGGGGGCCGAACCGTTCGACCAGACGGCTGGCGATCTGGTCACGGGCGGCGCGAAATTGCACCAGTTTGGCATCGCGGGTTTCGCCCAAGCCCGTAGGATCAAGGATCGGCCAGTATTCAACTTCGAGATGGAAAAATCGGGTCAGTTCAAGTGCGCGGCGCTGGCTCGCCGGGCTAAGCGCGATGACCAGATCGAAAGAGCTGAGATCATCGCCCCATTGTTCCATCTCGTCAAAGCTGCGGGACCGGTGGCGGCTGAGCTCCACGTCCATCTCGGCACAGACTGCAATGGAAAAGCCGTCAATCTCAAGATCGTTCTTGACGCCAACCGACTGCACATAGGTATCGGTGCCATAGAACTTTTTCATGATCCCCTCGGCCATGGGGGACCGCACCGCGTTGTGATCGCAGCAAAAAAGCACCGATTGTGGCAAGCCTGAGATCATTCAACCGCCGAAATGCAGAACACAAATAAGCGTAAAGAGGCGGCGGGCGGTGTCAATGTCGATCTCTGCTTTGCCTTCCAGGCGTTCTTGCAACACGCGGCTGCCTTCGTTGTGGATACCGCGGCGGGCCATGTCGATGGTCTCGATCTGGCTCGGCGGCAGTTTCTTGACCGCATCGAAATAGCTTTCGCAGATCTGGAAGTAGTCTTTGACCACCTGCCGGAACGGCCCAAGCGACAGATGAAACTCCGCCGCCTTTTCTTCGGCCTCGGTGGCCACATCAAACACCAGCCGTTTGTCGCGGATCGACAGGCCAAGATGATAGGGGCCGTCAGGCACAGCACGTTCTTCGCGCTGCGGCAGGACAAAGGTGTTGTCCTCCAGCAGATCAAACATCGCCACTTTGCGTTCCTGTTCAATCTCAGGCGTCGGCGGTGGCAGGTTCGCGTCATCAAGCGCGATATGGGTGATGCGGGTCATCCGGCGCATCCTTTTCTCAGATAATTACGAGGTTTGCATACGCCAGTGATCCTAGCGGCGCAATGGGCCGTAGCGGCGCGCCATCGCCCCGCTGCGTCACCCGTTCAGTTTGCGCAGCCGCGCCGTGACCGACAGCCCATGTGCCTCAAGGCTTTCGGACTGGGCCAGACGCTCTGCCGCCGGGCCGATCTGGCGCAGCGCATCAGGGGTCATCCGCGCCAGTGTCGTGCGCTTCATAAAGTCCAGCACCGAGAGGCCGGAGGAGAACCGCGCAGACCGCGCCGTGGGCAAGACGTGGTTTGGCCCGCCGACATAATCGCCAATCGCCTCTGGCGTCCATTGGCCAAGAAAGATCGCGCCTGCATGGGTGATCTTGGCCGAAAGGGCATCCGGGTCCGCCACGCAAAGCTCAAGGTGTTCGGGGGCAATGCGGTTCGACAGTTCTGCCGCCACATTCAAATCCGGCACTGTGATAATCGCGCCATTGTCGCGCCAGCTTGCGCCCGCGATCTCGCGCCGTTCAAGGGTTTCGAGGCGCTTGTCCACGGCGGCACTGACCGCTTTGCCAAAGGCGGGATCGGTCGTGATCAGAATGGATTGCGCGCTTTGGTCATGCTCGGCCTGGCTGAGCAAATCAAGGGCAATCCAGTCAGGATCATTATCGCCATCCGCGATCACCAAAATCTCGGAGGGTCCGGCGATCATGTCGATGCCCACCTTGCCGAAAACCCGCCGTTTGGCCGCCGCGACAAAGGCGTTGCCGGGGCCGGTGATCTTGTCCACGGGGGCGATGGTCTGGGTGCCATAGGCCAGTGCCGCCACCGCCTGCGCCCCGCCAATGCGGTATATCTCGTCCACGCCGGCGATCTGTGCCGCCAGCAGCACCAAGGGGTTCAACACACCATCCGGAGTTGGCACCACCATCGCCAATCGCGGCACGCCTGCCACTTTGGCCGGAATGGCATTCATCAACACGGAAGAAGGATAACTGGCCAACCCGCCCGGCACATAAAGCCCCGCCGCTGAAACAGGCGTCCAGCGCCAGCCAAGGGTCGCGCCCGCATCATCGGTCCATTCGGCGTCTTCCGGCAATTGCCGTTCGTGATAGGCGCGAATACGAGTCGCAGCCAGTTCAAGCGCCGCGCGGTCCTCCGCGTTCACGTCTGCTGCCGCGGCGGCTATCTCTGCCGCGCCGATGCGCAAGGTTTCCGGCGTTAAGGTGACCCGGTCAAACTTTTCCGTCAGTGCGATCACAGCCGTATCGCCCCGCGCACGCACATCGGCAATGATATCGGCAACAGTTGCGTCCACATCCGGGCTGTCTTCCCGCTTGGCCCCCAGCAGGGCGGCAAATGCGGCTTCGAAATCCGGTGCAGCGGCGTTCAGGGTCACGGGCATGGGCGGCAATGCTCCAACAGGGGCGCACCTGCCGATGGGCTGGGCGCAATGAGGTTGGCTGCTGCTTAGCGGGAATGGTTTGGCGGCTCAAGCGGATGCATTGCCGCGCCTGCCGCTATTCACCCATCAAAGAGATCCCCGGCGAGCCCAACTATGGCGATGATCATCTCGCCGCTGTCTGCCTGCATGGCATCGCCGTGGATGTTGTCGATCATTGCTTTGGCTGTGTATACGCTGGCATCGGTACCATCCAGACCGGCAAAGATCGCTTCGGCCTTATCCAGATTGCTCATCCCTTTGACGGCTGAGTAGTACAGCCCCAGATCAATTTTACCGTCCAAATAGGCGTGATCCAGCGCCCGTTGGGCGGTTTCTTCGGGGGTGTCTGCAGGATCGTCCCGTGGCACTGCACCTTTGATCAGCTCCAGCGCAAAGTTGCTGCGATCAACCACGCCTTGTTCGGCCATCTGAGACCAGAATTCCAACCCACCCGGATCCAATGAGCGGTTCAGCACAGATTGTGCAATCGCCTCCAGATCGCTCACCGTCAGTGACAGATCCTCGTATTGATCGGCAAGCTCTTGCGAGGCTGACAGATGCCCGGCAAGGTTGTCCATGCTCATCCCTTCGGCAATCTTGCTACCCCAGAAATACAGCCCTTGCGCATCCGGTGCGCGATCAAGAACCGCGAGGTAATGCGCAGTGATTTCGCGGGCTTGGCTCTCGCTCAGTTCCAGCGCCGACAACAGCACGTCAGTGTTGATTGTGGCATTCGAGAATTCCAGAAATTCAATCCCGGTGAGTGTATCATTCCCCTCTCTATCCGAGACACGGTCTGAAACAAGGATCGTTGGCTGCGGCTGGTAGGGCAAAATGTCGGGATCGGCAATTATTGCGAAGGATCTTTGATCCGATGCGTTCGCTATGTTGTCTGGTTCGGAAGGCACAAAAACTGAAATTGTAAATTCGTCACTCTCCCCCGCAAAGACAGCAGTCTCGCCATCTCCGCCGGAAAGGCTGTCGTCGCCAGCGCCCCCGATGAGCCGGTTTTCGCCACGATAGGCAATAAGCGTGTCGTCGCCTTCACCACCAAACAACGTGTCATTGCCCTCAGCCGCGGTTATGTGGTCGTTTCCTGCATCGCCATGAAAAATACCGTCATTTGGTTTTGGGAAGTCCCAAACGATCACGTCGCCAACGAGGAGGTCGTCCAATTCGGGGGATGCGTTTTCTTGCAGCGTAGATACTTGGTCATCGCCGGACGTGCCACCAAGATGATATATTGTCCAAGGATCTTCTTCCCGGATCACATCATCGCCATCATAGCCGCGAATGACCGGAGGTTCTTCGCTCTCCCAACTTGCACTGACCGTAATGTCATCATCACCGCCAAGGATGAGTTCATCCCAGAGGATGGCGCCATAGTCGAAACCGATGACGTTGCCATCGGGGTCCAACAAACCGTCGTTTTGTTCTTGGGCCGGAATTGATGCGCTCGCCCCGGTGATCTCGACCCAAGTCTCGGGGGGGGCGACAATCACTTGTTGATCGCCAGTAGTGATCAACTCTGACGGCTGATAAACCGTGCGCGCGCCAGTGATCGTTCCGGAAAGTTGGCCGTCTTCACTGTACTGAAAGTCGCCGTTGATCTCGGTGCGTAGGGCGGTGCCAAGCTCAATGGTGATCAACGTCTCGGAAAAAGAGAAGCTGCGGTAAGAGATCGAAAACGTTTTTCCACCGACTTCTACATTTTCGGCCATAAAATAACGTGTCGACCCGAAAGAGGGCAGCCCGTTTAGGGTGCGCCCGTCCAGAATTACTTGAGGACCGTCAATGTGTACATTTGCCAAAATCGAAAACCATCTAGTGCCACAACCTTGCAGTGTTTAATGCACTGTATAGCAATGCCTCAAGCCTACAATCAGAAAATGTCTAGATTGCCATCAGTGCACTCTTAGAGGGTACCCCCGAAGCAACCTTGATCATTCCGGATGGTCAGGCAATTTCTTTGAGGGCGCCACATAGGGACGCGTCACATCCTTGAGCGTGACCTCCAGCGCCTCGACCGCGAGACGGATCGCACCATCCCCTGCAAGGGTCAACAATACATGGCCCGAGGGCGCATCTGCCTCTTCAAACGTGATGTTCAGCACGGAGAGGATCACATCTGCATCGCCTTTTGGCACGCCTTGACTGGCCACCGATTGCACATTCGAGAACAGCAGCACCGATTGCACCCGTTCCGGGGCGTGGCGTGTCTTGCCATCATCTTCCCAGCGCACCCGGTTCAACAGCAGAGCAAAGCGCTTGCCCTTGCTGTCCCATGTCATCTCGGAGGCCGGAAACACCGCATCTTGCGCCAGTGACGAGATCACCTCAAGATCCGCCTCATCCAGCGCACCAAGGTTCAACGGTGCCTCGCGGCCATCCTCAAATCGGGCGTCCATGCTCATCAGCTTTTGATCCGTTCAATATCCGCGCCCACGCCGCGCAATTTGGTGACCACGTGTTCATAACCGCGATCCAGATGGTAAACGCGGCTGACTGTCGTTTCCCCTTCGGCGGCCATACCCGCAAGGATCAAGGAAACAGAAGCCCGCAGATCTGTCGCCATCACCGGTGCGCCTTTCAGCTTGGACACACCTTTGACCGTCGCCGTGCCGCCATGCACTTCGATGTCTGCGCCCATGCGGATCAATTCGGGCGCATGCATAAACCGGTTCTCAAAAATCTTTTCCTCAAGCACCGATGTCCCGTTGGCGGTGCACAGCAGGGCCATCATCTGTGCCTGCAAATCCGTTGGGAAGCCGGGGAAAGGTTCGGTGGTCACGTCAACAGCGCGGATCTGATCCTCGCGGCGTGTCACGCTCAGCCCGTTTTCGGTTTCGCTGACAGAAATCCCGGCCGCGTCCAGCTTTTCACAAAAAGCTGCCAGCAGGTCGATGCGCCCGCCCAATAGCTCAACTTCGCCGCCGCAGATCGCCGGGGCCAGCATATAGGTGCCCAGCTCAATCCGGTCAGTGACCACGCGATGTGTCGCGCCATGCAGGCGGTCCACACCCTGGATGGTCACGGTTGACGTGCCATCGCCGTCAATCTGAGCGCCCATCGCCCGCAGGCAATCGGCAAGGTCCACGATCTCGGGCTCGCGGGCGGCGTTGTTGATCACGGTTGTGCCTTTGGCCAGCGTTGCAGCCATCATGATGTTTTCGGTTGCTCCGACAGAGGCAAACGGAAAGTCGATGACCGCGCCTTTGAGTTTGCCACCATCCGCCTTGGCGTGCAGATATCCATCGCGCAGATCAATCTGTGCGCCCATTTTGGCCAGACCATCGGTGTGGATATCCATCGGACGCGCCCCAATGGCACAGCCGCCGGGTAAGGACACCTCTGCATGGCCTTCACGCGCCAACAGCGGTCCAAGCACCAGATTGGAGGCGCGCATCTTGCGCACGATGTCATATTCCGCACGGGTGTTGATCGGCCCATGGCTCGCCATCGCCAGAACTTTGCCCTCTTGCAGCGAGGTGACCTCAGCCCCAAGCGAGCTGAGCAGCTCTGTCATGGTGCGGATATCGCTCAACCGTGGCGCATTGGTCAACGTCAAAGGCTCATCAGACAGCAAGGTCGCCGGCATCAATGCCAGACAGGCGTTTTTGGCCCCTGCAATCGGGATCTGCCCACTGAGTTTGCCGCCGCCTCTGACCAGAATTGAATCCATGTTATCTGCTTTCCTGTTCGGAGCCATCCGGCCCGTTGCCTGTATCTGGCGCGGTCTCATCTTGCGTCTTACGCGCCCGCGCCTGAGCTTTGCGCCGCCCCATATTGGCCTTAAGCGCGGCCTTCAACCGATCCTCGCGGATTTGCGCCTGTTTTACCGGTTTTTGATCTGCGGGAGCCTTTGCCATGACGCTTGTCTAACGTAGCTGCACAAAGGCGTCCAGATTGGGGTTGCACCAATATTATTTTGCAGCTAATCACCCGCCACGATGCTGCTGTAGCTCAGAGGTAGAGCACTCCCTTGGTAAGGGAGAGGTCGAGAGTTCGATTCTCTCCAGCAGCACCATCAAACTCCTTTGAATAGCCGCACAAATAGACACGATCCGCTCCATGCACGGATGGATTGGCGTTGACGGATTTGTCGCCCTTCCGTCAATTGCAGCTCCGGCTACCCTTGAGGAACACAAATCAACAATAATTCTGCCTGCTTGTGAAATTGACCGACCCGTCACGAGAGCCAACTCAAAGACAAAGAGGCGCAAGTATGAACTTACCTCGTCAATTCTCGGTGGGCCGCAAAATGTGCCGCCTGCACAGGCCGGACCAAAGGACAAGTCCGCCAAAGCGGCGGAAGAGACCAACGGCCAAGGCAGAAGTTGCACAATCCCAATCGCCCGCGTCTGCGGGCTACGGCGCGGCTGACGCGGCTGCGTGATGACAAAGGGGTTAGTGAGCCGTCGATGGCAGGCAGCTATGCAAAGGCGCGGCGGCTCAATCAGCCGGAATGGTTCAGGGGCAGGACAACCATGAACACGCTGCCTTCACCTTCGACACTTGTTGCGCTCAATGTGCCGCCGTGCGCCTCGATGATCTCGCGGGAGATGGCAAGGCCGAGGCCGGTGCCGCCGATGCCGCGTTTGTTCGAGGAATCAACCTGGTGAAAGGGTTCGAATACTCTCCCGACCTGATCGGGCGGGATGCCCATGCCGGTGTCTTTGATCCTGATCTCGATCTGGTCCCTGACCACTTCGGCGATCAGGGACACGCTGCCTTTTTCGGTGAACTTTGCCGCGTTGCCCAGAAGGTTCATCAAAACCTGCTGGATGCGTTTGGCATCAAGATTCAAGGTTGCCGATACAGGCTGAACGTTTAGTTCCAGACCCTTTTGTTCGACCATAGGTGCCATTTGGCCGGCAGCCGTTTGGATGATCTCACCAATATCGTTGGACTGAATATCAAGCGAGAGGCCGCTGGCTTCGATCTTGGCGAAATCGAGGATCTCGTTGACCAAGAACAGCAGATGTTCGCCAGACCGTTCCAGCTTTTCCATCATGCCAGAGATCATGTCATAGACGCCGGACAATTGTGTCTTGAGCGTTTCACTTTCGTCGCCGGGCAATGCGTCAATCGCCGCGGTGAGTTCTTTGGCCTTTGGCAGTCGGTCCACTTGTTTGGACAGGCGGGCCGTGCCGAGGATCACGGTGAGCGGCGTGCGCAATTCGTGGCTGAGGACGGCCATAAAGTCCGACTTGGCCTTGTTCGCCGCCTCTGCGCCCAATTGCGCCTCTTTCAGCTCGGACACGTCAATGCGCAGGCCCACAATGCTGCCATCGGGCATGGTCCGGTCCGAGGCTTTGATGACACGGCCATCCGACAGGAAATGTTCGGAATCAAAATCACCGCCACGCTTTGCGTTCCATTCGGCCAGCCATTCTTCTTCGCGGCCAACGGCGGTTGGGAAAACCCCGCGTTTGAGGCCACGCAGCACCAAGTCTTCATAGGATGCGCCGGGTTCGATGGCATCGCGGTTCAGATTGTAGATGTCGAGGTATTTCTTGTTGTTCAGCACCAGGCGGTCATTGGGATCGAACATGATGAACCCGTGATCCAATGCATCAATGGCGTTGGACAACCGAACCTCAGCAATCCGACGCGTGTCGGCCAGACGGATGATGTACCAAAGCAGAAACAACGCGAGGCCAATCAACACAAAGGCGAGCAATCGGTCAGACATATGGTCTGGCTTGTGCAGTGGCCAACCACCAACCGGCACCGCCGCCAGTTCCCAGACCCCATAGGGAAAATCCAGCGTCAGAAGGACAGGCCCGGCAGCCAAGATTTCTTTTTGGCCGAAAAGAACCTGATCAGGCGCGCCTTCAGCCGAAACATCGTGGATCAGAATCTCATAGGCTTGCCCGATATCCGGCAACCCAAGCTTTGCGAGGAATTTCTCATAGTCTAGAACAACCGAAATGATGCCCCAAGGCGCTTTATCCGCCCCCTCGCCAATATAGACCGGCTGGCGCAGAATCAGGCCGCTGCCGCCCTGCACCAGATTGACAGGCCCGGTGATCAAACCCTTGCCGGTTTCCATGGCCTGTTTGACCATTGGATATTGCTGTTTGTTGCTGCGATAATCGAGCCCGATGGCCCGTTCATTGCCTTCGGCAGGGATCACGCGCGTGACAACCAGATCCGGCGCGATTCCGATGGAAATCAGATCCGGTGTGGTTTCGATCAATTCCTTAGCACGGGCAGAAAGCTGATCCCCGTCAATGGACGGATTCTGGCTAACAATTGTAACAAGTTCGCTTAATTTAAGGATTCGGTCGATGATCTCTTTGCGGATGTTCTCGCGCAGCTCGACCAGCTCCAGCGTGGTCTGCAACTTGGTGTCGTTCAGATAGGCATCATCACCAAGATGTTCGAGCCGCCCCACGATCAGGACGCCTATCAATGCGGCAATACTTAGAACCCCAACCATTCTTATGTTTGAAAACAGGGTAATTCCGCCGCTCATTGCAGGGTCAGTCTCTTCAATTGTTAATCTTCATTTCAGCAAAACTAAACATGGCTGCGGTGTCAACTTGAAGTCGACACCGTAACACATCTTTAAGGAGATGTGCCGCCACGTATGGTTGCAAAGCCTGTTACTGCAGTCTGACGCTTTGATCCAGATGATTTTTGACTGCATATAGAAGATACGAAGGCTCTACGCCCTCGGGCACTTCGTTGCCGTGGATCTGCCAGCTGCTGTAGTCAGTGCTCAGACCTTCGGTCCTCAAGAGCTGGGCATCAACCTCGTCAATAGCTGTACCGATGGCATCCTTTAATGTTGTTGACGGTCTGCGCGTTGGTGCAAAGGACAAGATCAGGAACGCGCCTTTGCCCAAGTACGTGACGATGCCCTGCCTTGGTCCTGCATGGGTGGCGATCACGGAGGCAAGTTTCACCAGATACTGGTGGGTGTATGGTTCTTGCAGGGTCTGCGACACCTCTGGCAGGTTGTTCAGACGCAGCGCCATCAGGCTGACATTGCCATGCAAAGTGCTGCTGATCCGGGCAAAGCAGTTCTCAAACGCCCCCAGACCAACCAGACCGCTTTCGGTGATCTGCGATGGGGTCACCGGACGATGCAAAGCGCAGAACCGTTTCAATGTGACGTCACCGTTGCTGGCATCCTCTGCCACCTCTTGCGAACGGCGGGCCAGTTCGACCATTCGGGTTTCAACCCCATAGAGGCGGGTCTCAAGTTCAAAAAACTCGAACGGTTTGGTGACGTAATCCCATGCGCCGGCCACAAATGCCTCTGCGATGTTCTTTTTGTCGTGCTGCGCGGTGAGCATGATAATCGGGACAAATTCGTACCCGCTGTATTGCCGGATCATCGGGATCAGTTCGATCCCGGTTTGCACCGGCATGTTGATATCAAGGAGAATACACTCAAACGGTGTGCTTGCCCCCTCAATCAATTGCAACGCCTCTTCGCCTGATTTGGCGAATTGGACGTTTTCATAGTCAATGGAGGAAAGAAATAGTTCTAGAATTTCGAGAATTAAAATATCGTCATCAACGACTAGGATCTTCATGGTTAGTATCCTTTGGCTTCTCGCCTTCCTTTTGGCTGCTCGGTGCTGCCTAAACGGAGCCAATATTCGGTCCGCAAATAGGGAAGGTGCCTGAGGTGTGCTTCTGCATCAAACTTCATCCCATGACTTTGGGTGGCATCATTCTACCATAAAGGGAGTATTTGCCAAAGAAATGGTGGACTATGTCCATCATATCCACGAAATAACGTGGCAGGGTGGAAGTTATCCACAGGGGATGTGGATATTCCGAACGACCACACTGCCATTCCTTTAATCTTGCTTAAACCCGCCAAAACTTCCGCCTGAGCGACGGGAAAATTTTCCATCGTTTCACGGTCGTTCGCGCCTCTCACCCAAGCGAGCGAAGCAGCTCTGCTGAGGGGTCACCTGTCGGTGTTTGGCCAATGCTGGACTGATAGGCTGCAATCGCTTTGCGGCTGTTGGGCCCAATCACCCCATCCGCGCCATCTGTGTCAAATCCACGGGCGGTCAGCCGTTCTTGCAGGCGCTGGCGGTCTGCCTTGGTCAACCCATACTTGTCCGGTGGGAAGCTGCCTTTGATCGGCCCACCGCCGGCGATCCTATCCGCCAGATGCCCGACACCGATCGCATAGCTGTCGGAATTGTTATAGCGTTTGATCACCCGAAAATTTGAGGTCACGACAAATTTCGGCCCGCCCGGTTGCGGTTGCAACACCGAACCGGCGCTTGCTGGCAGAGTGCCAAGCTCTCCGCCCCATTTGCGCCCCCGCGTCCATCCGTTGCGGGACAGATAGGCGGCCGTGGAAGCCAGCGCATCGGATGGGTCTTCCGACCAGATATCGCGCCGTCCATCGCCGGTGAAATCCACTGCGAAAGCTTGATAGGAGGTCGGGATAAACTGGGTATGTCCCATCGCGCCTGCCCAGGATCCGGTCATCCTGCCGGCGCTGATGTCGCCGTTTTGCAAGATCTTGAGCGCGGCAATCAGTTGTTTTTCAAAGAACGCACCGCGCCGCCCGTCAAAGGCCAATGTGGATGTGGCCGAGATCACCGGCACATCGCCGCGCCGCTCGCCGTAATAGCTTTCCAGCCCCCAGACCGCCGCAACGATTTCGGCGGACACGCCGTACCGATCTTCAATCGCTGCCAACGTGCCGCGATGACGGGCATAGGCGGCGCGGCCCTTGGACACGCGTTCATTCGAGGCGGCAATGGCAAGGTAGTCTTCTAAGGTGCGCGTAAACTCAGTTTGGTTGCGGTCTCGTTTGACCACGCCAGGCAAATATCCGGCGCCACGAAAGGCATTGTTCAGGACTGAGGTTGAGATGCCCTGCGCCTCTGCCCGTCCACGAAAGGCGGCGACCCAAGCGTTGTACCCTGTATTGAATTGCGGCCGGAGATCGGCGGGCAACCCGCCCGTTTGCACCGGCGCCACGCTGCGCCCGCCAGTGGAGCAGGCCGAAAGGCCGAATGCGCCCAGTCCCGCGATCATTGTTCTACGTGAAATATCCATGTGCCTGCTGCCCTGCTTGTTTTCCGCCAGTATAGGGCAGGTTGAGACACGCGCATAGCGGGTACCTGCAGCCCAAGCAAAGATCAGCGGAACTTGGCGCGAGACCGCTCTATTGTGATGCCTGGTAAAGCGGCACCGTGGACATCGACATCTTGGCAGAGCCATTCTGCACATCTCGTGCGTGGCTGATGTAGATCAGGGTGTTGTTTTCCGCATCAAAGATCCGTTTGACCCGCAGCGTTTTGAATATGATCGAGCGCCGTTCACTAAAGACGTTCTCGCCTTCGTCGTCACGGTCGATGTCGCCGATCTCAATCGGGCCGGTCTGACGACAGGAGATTGAGGAATTCGACGGATCTTCGAACCAATTGCCTTTTTGCAGCCGGTCGATCAGGCCGCGCTCAAAATAGGACAGATGACAAGTGACGCCTTTGACCTTGGGGTCTTGCACAGCCTCTACGACGATATCATTGCCCAGCCAGTCCACATCAACGTTGCCGACAACATCGGCAAAGACGGGCACGGAAAGGGCACAGGCGAAGGCGGGGGCGATGATGCGTTTGAATGTCATACAGACAAACGCGATACCCCCGCCCCCGGTTCCATCTTATAGTCAGCCGTCGATGATGTTGTGACCCGGCCCATAGGGGAAGCCGGTGATGTTCTCCACGCCATCCTCGCTGATCACCAGAATATCATGCTCACGGTAGCCCCCTGCCCCGGCGGTCCCTTCGGGCACCCAAAGCATCGGCTCCATCGAGACAACCATGCCCGGCTCCAGAACCGTGTCGATATCCTCGCGCAGCTCAAGACCGGCCTCGCGGCCATAGTAGTGGCTCAGAATGCCGAAGGAATGGCCATACCCGAAGGACCGGTATTGCAGCAGGTTCTCCTGTGCGAAAAAGCGGTTGATCTCTTCGGTGATGCCGCTGCAAGTCGCGCCCTGTTTGATCAGGCTGATGCCCAGCTCGTGTGCGGCCACGTTGGCCTCCCACAGGCGCAGGCTTTCGGCGTCAGGCTGGCCGAGGAACAATGTGCGTTCCAGCGCGGTGTAATATCCCGAGATCATCGGAAAGGTGTTCAATGACAGGATGTCACCCTTTTGCAGGGCGCGTTTTGTGACGGGGTTGTGCGCGCCATCTGTGTTCAGGCCAGATTGGAACCACACCCATGTGTCGCGATATTCGGCATCAGGATAGGCGCGGGCGATTTCGGCTTCCATGGCATCACGGCCCGCCATCGCGATCTCAATCTCTGTGGCACCTTCACGGATCGCCGCGTGGATGGCCGCGCCGCCCACATCGGCGGTGCGTGCGCCGCCTTTGATCAGGGCAATCTCTTCGTCCGATTTGATCATCCGGGCAGTCATGGTGTCAGGCGCGATGTCCGGCAATTCGGTTGCGCCAAGCATTTCGGTCGCCTTGTCACGCATCGCCAGCGTCAGGTGATCCCCTTCGATGCCAATCCGCTTGGCCCCGCCGGTGAGGCCCGCCACAGCCCGCCAATAGTTGTCACGCTTCCAATCGGTGTAGATCACATTGTCTTCAACCGAACGCCGCCACGGCTGCCCTGCGTCAATGTTGGCCGAAACGGTTGTGCAGGCCTCTTGCGTCACGACACAGCCGTAGGGACGCCCGAAGGAGCAGTAAAGAAAGCCGGAGTAATAGGCGATGTTGTGCATCGAGGTCAGCAGCACGACGGGAATGTCCCGCGCGGCCATGATGCTGCGCAGCTTGGCCAGACGGCGGGCGTATTCGGCCTTAGAAAACGGCAAAGGGGCTTTGTCGCCATTGTGGGACGTGAAAAATTCGGGGCGGTTTGCGATATCGACCATTGTGGGTCTCCTGTCTCAAGGTCGGACAGAAGACGCCCGACCACACGTTCCGGCGTTCAGAACGGGGGAGGCATCGTAGGACGATGGCCGCGCGGCAAGCAGGGTCCACGACGCCATCGCGGGCAAGCTGCGCAAGGGGTTTGCTACTCCCCTTGGCAATTTACGTCAACATTTTTTGCGCGGGTTAAGCCGGCGACATGCCGCGAAGCCGCTCGGACCGGCGGCGCAGAACCTCGACCACAGTCAGCAGCGCGATGGAGACCACAACAAGGATCGTTGCAACCGCCAGAATGGTCGGGCTGATCTGTTCGCGCAGGCCCGTGAACATCTGCCATGGCAGGGTTTTCTGACCAGCAGAGCCCACAAAGAGCACGACAACCACTTCGTCAAACGAGGTGATAAAGGCAAACAGCCCGCCCGAGATCACACCCGGCAGGATCAGCGGCATCTGCACCCGGAAGAAGGTCGTCACCGGCCCTGCCCCCATATTCGCAGCGGCGCGGGTCAGCGAGTTGTCAAAGCCCACAAGCGTGGCCGTCACGGTGATGATCACAAACGGAATGCCAAGCGCAGCATGCGCGAGGACCACACCGATATAGGTGCCTTGCAGGCCAATCCGGCTATAGAAGAAGTACATGCCAGCGGCTGAGATGATCAGCGGCACAATCATCGGCGAAATCAGGATCGCCATGATCGCCCGGCGGAACGGCACGTGCGGCTGGCTGAGGCCAATCGCGGCCAAGGTGCCAAAGCTCACCGACAGAAGGGTCGCCATTGGCGCAATCTGTACAGAGTTCTTGAGCGCGTTCTGCCAGTCAGAGTTGGTCAGGAAGTCGCGGTAATGCTTGAGCGAGTACCCTTCAGGATCAAACCGCAGCATTTCGGGCGTGAAGGTAAAGAAATCCTCGGCGTTAAAGCTCAGCGGCATCACCACGAGGATCGGCGTGATCAGGAACACAAGAATAGCGCCGCAAATCACCCGAAAAGTGAAATGCCACAGCACCTGACCGGGGGTCAGATAGGGCGCAACCCGTGCGCGGTATCGCCCCTCATAGAGCCAAAAACTGAACCATCCAAAGAACCAGCCGAACGCCCCGCCGATGATCATTGCAGGAATGCCGCCCAGAAAGAACCCGACGATGGCCAGGATCACAACAAGACCCCAGCGGCTTGGGCTTTCCACTTTGATGATCTGGGTCATCACAAAGGCAGCTGCGGCCAGCAGGACCGCCCCAAGAACCACGCCGAGCAAGCTTGCCCCTTGCGCGGTGCCGACAAAAAGCCCTGCCACAGCACCAGCGGCGGCAACCACTGGCACATAGAACGAAACAGGCGTGCGGGAGATAGGTGTCAAAGCAGCCATGGATCAGCCCCCCAATTTTACGTTGTCGATGCCGACGATGCGGTCATAAGCCCAGTAGAGCCCCAGAACCACGGCCAGCAGGATCGCACCCAATGCGGCGGCAAGGCCCCAGTTGAGCGAGCTGGAAATGTGATAGGCAATCCGGTTCGAGATGAACGTGCCGGTCGTGCCGCCCACGATCTCGGGGGTGATGTAGTACCCGATGGACAGGATGAACACGAGGATTGACCCCGCGCCGATGCCCGGCACCGACTGCGGGAAATAGACCCGCCAGAAGGCGGTCCAGTTGGTTGCACCCAGTGACTTGGCCGCCCGCAGATAGCTGGGCGGGATTGTCTTCATCACCGAATAGAGCGGCAGGATCATAAACGGCAGCAGGATATGCGTCATCGCGATGATCGTGCCGGTTTGGTTGTTGATCAGCGCAAGCCGGCTGTCATCAGCCACAACGCCCAGCCAGACCAAGGTGTCATTCACCACGCCTTGCTGTTGCAGCATCACCTTCCATGCCGAGGTCCGCACCAAAAGGGACGTCCAGAACGGCAGCAACACGAGGATCATCAACAGGTTAGCCGTCCGCGCGGGCAAGTTGGCGAGGATAAAGCCAACAGGATAACCCAGCAGGATACAGCTGCCTGTGATCACCAGCGACATGAACAGCGTCCGCACAAACAGCTTGAGATAAAGCTGTTCGTTTTCAGGGCGCATTTCCGGGCCGTCGATGGTTTTCTGCATATCCACCGCGTTCAGGAAATACCCGGCGGTGAATTCGGGGCTGTAGACCTGCAAGGTGCGCCAGACATCTACGCTGGCCCAGTCTTTGTCGATCTTGGTGAAGGCCGCGGTGAAATCCACGGTTTCAAAAGAGCCCACCGCGGCGGCGGCCTCTTGCAATTCTGCGGCACCTTCGCCGGAATAGCCCGCCACATTCGCACCGGCCGTCAGATCGTCATAAAGCGCGGAATAGACAATCGCCCATGGATCTTCTTTGGCCAGATTGTCGTTTTCATCCACCTGAACAAACTCGGCAAACAGCGTGAACATTTGCGCGGTCTGCGGAAGCAATGCTGCGATCTCGGGTTTTATCTCAAGTGTGGGCTGCGCGGTTTTGGAGGCCTTGTCCCATGCGTTCTGCGCGGCCAACCAACTGGAGGTGCCCATCAGCACATTCCAATTTTCGCCCTTCTTCCAGAACTTGTTGAGATCTTCGAACTGGTCTTGATAGACCTCTCCCATGTCCTCAACCTTGCGGCCGGATTTGCGGAACAGGCTGGAGACGCCCGTCAGTTCGTAATTGAGACGGGAGCCAAGGCGCGTGTGGAGTTTGCGCTCTTTGGCGATAAACATGTCTTCATAGAGATCTTTGAACACCGGCTCTGGCGGGGGCGTATCCCCCGTGGCGTCCCAATCGGCCAGCGCAGCCGTGGTGCGCGGCAGGGTTTCCGACACGATCTGGTTCTCGACAGAACGGAACAGCATGTCGGCGATCGGTGCGATAAAGGTCAACAGCACAAAGATCAGCAGTGGCGCGATCAGCATCAGCGCCCGCAGTTTCTGGCGGCGCAGGGCGCGGTTCAAACTGGATTTCAACGTTGTGCCATCGGCGGCCAGCATGGGGCCATCGGATGCGGTATTTGCGGTGTTGTCGGTCATTCTGCGCCCTCCACGACAAGGATCGTGCTGTCGGCGGTGCGTTGCCGGATTTTGGCAACCTCTTGATATTCGGGGTCATTATAGGCGGCGAGCGCCTCTTGGTAAGATGGGAACTCCAGCACGACGTGGCGCGCGAATGCGTCGCCTTCCATCAGCTGGCTTTGACCGCCGCGCACAAGGAACTTGCCACCAAGACGTTTGAGGATCGGCGTGTCGCGCTCCACATACTCCTTGTAGGCTTCGGGGTCTCTGACCGTAATATGGCCAATGATATATCCCTTGGGCATCGAGGTGTTCTCCTATCGTAGAGGATCAGGGGCCAATGGCGGCCCCTGATGATAGTTTAGCCAGTCAAGGCTGGCTTATTGTGCCAACCACGCCTGGAATTTGGCGTCGATGTCATCGCGGTAGTCCGCCCAGAACTCGTAGTTATAAAGGAACGTGTTCTTGGCGTTGTTGGGATCTGTTGGCATGTGTGGTGCCATGTCGATACCCAGATCCGCGTGCTGACCGACCAGCGGTGCAGAAGATGCACGTGCAGGGCCATAGCTGATGTACTTGGCCTGATCGGCCAGACGCTGTGTGTCTGTTGCGAACATGATGTAGTCAAGCGCACGGGCTTTGCGCTCATCGCTCAGGCCTGCTGGGATGATCCAACCGTCAAGGTCAAACACCTGCGCGTCCCAAAGCATCGCAACGGGCTGCTTTTGCTCTTCGATCACGGAGAACAGGCGGCCGTTGTAGGTAGAACCCATCACAACTTCGCCATCCGCCAGCAGCTGCGGCGTGTCGGCACCTGCGGACCACCAGATCACGTCGTCTTTGATCGTGCCCAGTTTGTCGAGCGCACGCTGCTGACCTTCGGCTGTTTCCAGAACGTCGTAAACGTCGTCCTTGGCCACACCGTCACAGATCAGAGCCCACTCCATGTTGTTGATCGGACGCTTTTCCAGCGAACGCTTGCCAGGATAGGCTTCGGTGTCGAAAACCGCGCAAACAGATGTTGGCGCCGTGGCACCAACCATGTCTGTGCGATAGCCGAATGTGGTGGAATAAACGATCTGCGGGATAAAGCAGTCGGAGACCAGCAGGTCACCAAAGTCATCCGCCGCAGATGTGCCATCGGGTGCTGCCGCCAGATGCTCATCCGGGTCGATTTCCATCGCCAGACCTT
>Ga0316204_10001657_pt1 | contig 57450 bp, 50 predicted proteins | sample 6monrhotite_MG_2_FD_205661 | JGI IMG/M metagenome (GOLD analysis project Ga0316204, IMG submission 205661) | Microbial mat bacterial communities from mineral coupon in-situ incubated in ocean water Damariscotta River, Maine, United States -... | ecosystem: Environmental > Aquatic > Marine >...
ACTTCAACTTTGAGCCTCAGACAGGTTTGCCCCATGAGGTATATAAATACAGGGTTGCCTAATACTTCTCCAGACTGTTGTCTACTTCGTCTGCATAGGCCAGAATTCCGCCTTTCAGGTTGTAGAGGTTGTCGTAGCCATGATTGGCTTCCAGCCATTGAACTGCATTGCCACTACGAGCACCACTGCGGCAGTGGATGATCACTTGTTTGTCTTTCGAGAATTTATCTACGTTTTGGGGTACCGTAGCCAGAGGAATTAATTCTCCACCAATCTCAGCGATATCGGCTTCATGTGGCTCACGTACATCTACCAATTGAAAATCGGCACCTGATGCCTTCAGGTCAGCTAGTTCTTTTACGGTTACTTCTTTCATGTGGAGTGAATATAATAGTCTTCAGTCAATGGAAAGGCCAAAGTCTTAGGAAAAATTCAACTGACGGTTTCGTCTTTGGAAACCAGGTCGCTGGTGATTTGGTTTAACTTTTTCACTTTGAAGGCAAAGTCGCCCCGCAGTCGGTCACGGATCACGCGCATATTGGCCAGCAAATCGTCAATTTCTTCAGGCAGCGTTTCAGTAAGTAACTCCCTCAGCCTCTTGGCTACAGTAGGGGACTTTCCGTTGGTAGAAATGCCAATCTTCAGATCACCTTTAGTGACAATGCTTCCCAGGTAAAAATCACAGAGATCAGGCGTGTCGGCCACATTGGTTAAGATGCCTCGCGACTTGGCTTCCTCTCTGATGCTTTTGTTCAACTCGTTATTTTCTGTTGCAATGATGGCCATCTGCATTTCAGTAAGGTCTTCACGAAAGTAGGGGCGCTCAATTAAGGTGACCGAATCATGATGGGTCGCCAGTGCTTTTATCTCTGGCAGAATCTCTTTGCCAACCAGCGTCACACGGGCACTCGGGCTACTTTTCAATAGAAAAGTCAGCTTTTCAAGCCCCACTTCACCTCCCCCGACTATAAGGGTGTCGAACTGATGAACCTTCAGAAAAACTGGATAAAGTTCGTTAGCCATAGTATTCGCTGATTACCTGCTGTTGAACAATAGGTGCCAATTCCTGCTCGTACAAGTCCACAGTTTCTCCAATGACGATGATGGCTGGTGCACCCATTTGGGCTTCTTTGGCCTTTGCATCAATGTTGCTAATCGAACCTTTGACCATTTTCTCGTTAGGCATAGTGCCGTTTTGAATGATGGCCACGGGTGTGTCAGCTTTGCCGTGCATGCTGAAAGCCTCACAAATTTGCTCCAGCTTTCTGGTATCCATTAGTATCACAACTGTTGCCGATGATTGGGCAGCAATGGCCACATCTTTGGATAGTTCACCTTCTTTGGTAGTGCCGGTTACCACCCAGAAACTATGGTTGACACCTCGCGAGGTCAATGGAATGTTTTGCAATGCCGGTACGGCTGAGGCACTGCTGATGCCAGGCACCATGCCAGTATTTACACCATGTTTTTGCGCATAGCCAATCTCCTCGAAGCCGCGCCCGAAAATAAACGGATCGCCACCCTTGAGCCTCACTACATGACCTTTTTCATGGGCAAAGTGTACGATCAACTCGTTGATGGCCTCCTGGGTATGGCTGTGCATACCGGCCCTTTTTCCCACAAAAATGCACTCGGCTCTCTCAGGGGCATAGGCCAGCAATTCTTTACTCACCAGAGCATCGTATAGTACCACATCAGCATCGGCAAGTGCTTTAATGCCTTTTACGCTGATGAGGTCGGGGTCGCCTGGCCCTGCACCAACCAGGGTCAATTTGGGTTGTGTCTTGAGCTGTTCCATCAGGCTTTATAGAAATCGGTTACCACTAGTTTATCTGCACCACCAGCATTCACCAGTTGTGCGGCACGGTAGGCACGAACTTTTGAAAGGAACTCTTCAGCTTCATCAAAGAAACTGAGGGCAAACTCTCTGCTGGGTTCGATCTTTTTTAGTGCCAATACCTGCTCTTCAAAGCTCCTGTCCGACTGAAATGGGTCTTTGGACTTGAAGTGTTCTTCGAAGCTTTGTACAATGCCTATTTGAGTATTACACTTCACGTCTTCGCTCAGCAAAAGCGCTTTGGCACCTATTACAAAACTGTTGTAGCTATTATAAATGGCATCGGCCCATAGCTGCTGATTCAGGCCTTCTCTCGACCAATCCAATCGATCTTGTGCTTCTTCAACCACTGTGCCCACAACATCCAGCGTGACACTGGCACATTCTCCCACACCTATTTCAGGTACAAAATTTTCCGTCTTGCCCCAGTCTATATAGTCTGCCTGTTCCAGACTTGGTACATCTGCCAGTGGCTTGAGTAGGTGGTAGAAGTGCATTTTGCCCAGCCGCTGGTAAAAGTCGTTGAAGTATTCACCTTCTTCTCCCTGTGCTTCATATTCTCTGAGCAAAATAGCCAGTGCCTGAGGAATTCTTTTCGAGGGTACTTTCACCACCTTTTCGGCTATGAAACCCTGGCCATTGGGTGCCACACCGCCACCAATCACCACCTGCATGGCTGGTACCACCAGGGCACTGTTTTTAATAGAGCTGCCGTGAAAACCAATGTTGGCAGCCATGTGCTGGCCACAGGCATTCATACAGCCCGAAATCTTGATCTTAATATTGGCTTCATCAATCAGATGCTTAAACTCTTCCTGAAGCATTTCTTCCAGTTTCAGAGAAAGAGCTGTGCTGTTCGTTACAGCCAGGTTACAAGTATCAGAACCAGGGCAGGCCGTAATGTCATGAGTGGAGTTAAAGCCTGCTTTGGCCAAACCTAGTTGGTTGAGCTCCTGGTACAGATAAGGCAGGTACTCTTTGCGGACGTACTTAAGCAGCAGCCCCTGGTTCACGGTTACCCTGATGTCGTCAGCGGCATAATTTTTCACCAGTTGTGCCAATGCCCTTGCGGTGTCAGAATGGATGTCACCCAAAGGCACACGAAGCCATACTCCATAGTGTCCTTGCTGTTTCTGCTCAAAAACATTGGTGCGCTGCCAGTCTTCAAAGTCGTTCCAGTTTTCAATATGCACCTGTTGTGGCGCTATTGAAGCAGGTATTTCTGGCTGTACACTGCTATTGTCTATTGCGAATCTTTTGTTCTTAATGGCTGTTCTTTCCTCGTTGATAAGCGTCATAAGCTGTTCAAAGCCCATCTTTTTCAACAGAAATTTCATCCGGGCCTTGTTGCGATTGGCGCGCTCTCCATAGCGGTCGAAAACGCGAATCACCGCTTCGGTAAAAGGAATGATCTGATCTTCTGGCAAAAACTCATAGGCCGTTTGGGCCACAATGGCCTGTGCACCCAGTCCACCGGCCATTACTACTTTAAATCCTTGTAGTCCGTTTTCAACCTTGGGAAGAAAGCCCAGGTCGTGAAAATAAGTATAGGCGGTGTCGTGCTCATCTGAAGCAAAGGCAATCTTAAACTTTCGGCCCATGTCCTGGCAAATGGGGTTGCGCAGAAAATAGTGCGTAAGCGCATGGGCATGGGGGGTCACATCAAAAGGTTCGTTCGGATTAATGCCCGCATCTGATGAGGCGGTTACATTTCGAACGGTATTACCACAAGCCTCACGAAGTGTCACACTTTCCTCTTCCAAATCGGCCCAGAGGGCAGGCGATTCGGTCATTTTCACATAGTGAAGCTGAATGTCTTGTCGTGTGGTCAGGTGAAGATTGCTTGAGCCATATTTGTCAGATACATCGGCAATCTTGATGAGCTGACTGGCAGTTACCTTGCCATAGGGCAGCTTGATACGGATCATTTGCACCCCTGGCTGCCTTTGCCCATAGACCCCGCGGGTCAGGCGAAAGAGCTTAAACTTGTCTTCCTCTATTTCACCATTCTGAAATCGCTCGATCTTTTTCTCAAGCTCCACAATGTCTTTTCTGGCCGCAGGGCTTACTTTATTTGATATCTCTACACTCATGATCCTGGTATTTTAGTCCTTGATGTGTCTTTGTGTCGTTTCTTACGCAAAGAAAAGCAAAAGGATATTAAATCTACCAGTTTTGTAGGGTAATAGTTCCGCAATGGATTGCAAAAGTTGTTGGCCCGACTGTTTTCGGGTTTGAACGGTCAATTTTAAAACCTTTTTGGTAGGCTCAAAAATGGACTATATGATTCTCTATGTTGATTTTATTTTTAACTTTGCGCATTATTCAATTAGTGAAATCTAGCCACGCTTTATGAAGTTTATTGTTTCCTCCGCAGAACTACTTAAACGCCTTTCAAATATAAATGGAGTAATCACTACCAACCCGGTGGTGCCCATTCTTGAAAACTTTTTGTTTGAGATCAATGATGGCCTTTTGACCATCACAGCTTCAGACCTTCAAACCTCAATGATCACAGAGATTGACGTAGAGGCCAAAGAAGATGGAAGTATTGCTGTTCCTGCCAGAATTTTGATGGACACCCTCAAAAATCTGCCTGAGCAGCCTGTGACTTTTACCATCGATGCTGAAACCTACAGTGTAGAGATCAACTCGGACAATGGTCGCTATAAGCTGGCGGGTGAAAATGCCACAGACTTCCCAAAAGTGCCTACGGTTACTGATGCATATAATGTTGACATGTCTACCGATGTGCTGAGCAGTGCCATTAACAATACCATCTTTGCGACAAGTAACGATGAGTTGAGGCCAGCCATGACCGGGGTTTATGTGAAGCTGGATGAAACCAATACTACTTTTGTAGCAACTGACGGTCACAGGCTGGTACGTTACCGCAGAGTAGATGTGGCGAGCGATACTGGAATGGCCATTATCATTCCTCGCAAGGCATTGAACCTTTTGAAGTCAACACTACCTTCTGAAAATTCGAATGTGATAGTTGAGTACAATGCAAGCAATGCGTACTTCAACTTCAATAATATTAAAATGATCTGTCGCCTGATCGATGAGCGTTTCCCAGACTATGAGAACGTGATTCCGACAGAGAACCCAATTGAGATGCGCATTGACCGCAACGAGCTTTTAGGTTCGCTCAAAAGGATTTCTATTTACGCAAATAAGACCACTCACCAGATCAGACTAAAGATCACGGGCAGCGAGCTGTCTATTTCTGCTGAAGATCTCGATTTCTCAAATGAAGCCAAGGAAACTTTGGCTTGCGAGCACGATGGTGAAGACATCGAAATCGGGTTCAATGCAAAGTTCCTGGTAGAAATGCTGAGCAACCTGTACTCTAAAGAAGTAGTGCTACACATGTCTCAGCCTAACAGGGCTGGTTTGATTGTGCCTGCAGAGCAAGATGAAAACGAAGACATTCTGATGCTGGTAATGCCAGTAATGCTGAACAATTACTAAGCATTTTCATCGTAAAATATTTGATACTGAACCGGGCCAAAAGCCCGGTTTTTTGTTTCTTAGACTTTATGAGAGTGTTGTTTTTGTTTACCACTTTATTAATGGCAGGCCTTGGTGCTATTCATGCCCAGCCTGAGATCATAGAAAGGCTTCAGGTAATCAATGGTCATGGTGCGGTTATCTATTCTGCTCCTTCCTTTAATGCACCAATCTTAGGCCTGGCAAAACCAGGTAGCTCAATAGAAGTGACGGGGCGTAAATCAACAGATCAGGCCAGGAAGATTGGCGAGGACTGGAGTCTTGAGGGTGATTTTATAGAGTTCCTGAACGGATTTCAGTACGGCTATGTATTCAGTAGTGACTTATCTAGTAAGCCGGTTGTTTCACATAAAATCTATGAAGAAGTAACCATCCCTACGCTTTTAGGAAAGGTGCTGGATAAAAAGAAGGTGACCAGAACAAGAGAATCTGGAGGGGAGTCCTATGAGGTTATTGATGAAATCACCACGTATGAATTTGGTACCTATACTGTAACCTATTTCGATGGTTGCTTTGATCGTCTTTATGAATTAAAAGGTCTGACTCTGAATGAGGTCTACCATCAACTGAGAAATTCGAATTTTATTATAGGAGGACCTAAAGGGGAAAGGCAGCTGGATTTTCCAATATTTTCAAAGAAGGAAGCGAATAGATATCACTTTGATGAATTCGGTGCTGCTGAAGAGCTAATGATCACCCAAAATGACGATGGCTCCTATACTATTTCATATTACGACTGCACCTGATCCCAAAGTGACTTTGTTTGTTTAGAAATTTGAATAAATTGCTTAACAAACTTTTTCAGATTGCTTTCTAAGAAAACCCAATACGCCTTTCATGCACTAACCTACCTGGCCGAAAACCTTGATAAGGGGCCGGTATTGATATCCGAGATATCTCAGGAGAGACAAATCTCTCTGAAGTTCCTGGAGAACATTTTGCTTGAGCTCAAAAAAGCGGGAATTCTGGGTAGCAAGAAAGGAAAGGGCGGAGGCTACTACCTGATAAAGCCGCCTGAAGATGTAGCCCTGGCTAAGGTGATAAGAATGCTCGATGGCCCCATCGCGCTGTTACCTTGTGTAAGCCTCAACTACTACGAACGATGTGAAAACTGCGAAGAAGCCATCTGTGGTTTGAATCATGTCATGTCTGAAGTTCGCGACAATACCCTTAAAGTTTTAGAGAATAAAACCCTAAAAGACGTATTAAGGCAAACCTAGAAAAATTTTTTGCGTTATTACCCTACTAAAAAGGTAGGAAATACATAGCTTTGCCCTCACATCAGGAATAATTCGTCTTTAGATGCTTTTTGATACCGCCATAAAAGGAAAAATAGAGAATGCTCAAAAGGAGGATAGTAACCTCAAAAGCCTGGCTAAAACAGTTAGCTGGCGCATTGTGGGTACTATTGATACCATCATGATCTCTTACCTGGTAACGGGTGAGACGGCCATGGCGCTTTCTATTGGTTCGGTTGAAGTAGTGACTAAAATGATTTTGTATTACCTGCATGAAAGGGTATGGTCAGGTGTAAAATTGAAAAAGTAAAATGGCGCTACTAAATGAATTAAATGATCGGTTGCAGGAGTTAACTCTCGCAGAAGGTTTAAAGGCCATTGCAAATCTTTATCCCGGCAAGGTGGTGTTTTCTTCCGCCTTCGGTCAGGAAGATCAGGTGATTACCGATGCTATTTTCAGGAACGACCTGAATGTAGAAGTATTTACCCTGGACACCGGGCGCCTTTTTCCTGAAACCTATAAGTTGATAGATGCAACTCGCAGCCGTTACGGGCAATCGATCAAAACCTATTTCCCCAATTTTGATAAAGTAGAAAGTCTGGTTTCCGAAAAAGGAATGCACAGCTTCTATGAGTCGGTAGAAAACCGCAAGGAGTGCTGCTTTATCAGGAAGGTGGAGCCCTTGAAACGAGCCTTGAATGGGCAGAAGGTATGGGTTACGGGCCTGAGAGCAGAACAGTCGCAGAACAGGCAAGACTTCAACCTAATTGAATGGGATGAGACAAATGAGGTGATCAAATACAACCCGCTTTTGCATTGGTCTTATGACGAAATGATCAACTACCTGAAAGTAAATCAGGTGCCTTATAACAAGCTGCATGACCAGGGCTTTGTCAGTATAGGCTGTGGACCTTGCACCAGGGCTATAGAACCGGGAGAAGATGCCCGGGCCGGCCGTTGGTGGTGGGAAGCCAGTAAGAAAGAATGTGGATTACATCAGGTAAAACTTGAAACAAGCAACGCATGAGAATTTTTGATGGTCAGTTTCCCCGGGAGCTGGAAGATGAATCGATATATATTATGAGAGAAGTAGCCGCTCAGTTTGAGAGGCCGGCTATACTTTTTTCGGGAGGTAAAGACTCCATCACTTTGGTCAGGCTGGCGCAAAAGGCTTTTTACCCAGGTAAAATTCCTTTTCCACTGCTGCATGTAGATACGGGGCATAATTTTCCCGAGACCATTCAGTTTAGAGATGCGCTGGTGGCAGAGCTGGGGCTTGAGCTTCATGTTAGGTATGTTCAAGACTCCATTGACCAGAAGAAGGCGGTGGAAGAAACAGGCAAATATGCCAGCAGAAACGCCTTGCAAACAGTGACCTTGCTAGATGCCATTGAAGAGCTTCGGTTTGATGCCTGCCTGGGTGGTGCTCGTAGAGATGAAGAAAAGGCCAGGGCCAAAGAACGAATCTTCTCAGTAAGGGATGATTTTGGTCAGTGGGACTCAAAGAAGCAGCGACCTGAATTGTTCGACATGCTAAATGGTCGCATTCAAATGGGCGAGAACGTGAGGGTATTTCCTATCTCTAACTGGACTGAGATTGATGTTTGGAACTACATCAGAGAAGAAAAACTCCAAATACCTTCCATCTATTATGCCCATGAACGAGAGATTTTTGAAAGAGATGGCATGATTTGGCCCAATTCTCCATACATCAACCGTGAAGACCATGAGGAGGTGAAGAAACAAATTGTAAGATTTCGCACTGTGGGCGATATGACCTGTACTGCTGCGGTAGCCTCTGAAGCCAACCATATAGACACTGTTATAGACGAAATACTGAGTGCTACCATTTCGGAGCGTGGCGCCAGAATAGACGATAAACGCTCCGAAGCCGCAATGGAGAAAAGGAAGCAACATGGCTATTTCTAACAAAGAAGTATTGCGCATTGCCACGGCTGGCAGTGTAGACGATGGCAAGAGTACCTTGATTGGGCGATTGCTCTATGACACCAATTCCATTACAGCAGATAGGCTGTATGCGATAGAGGAAAGCAGCAAAAGAAAAGGGCTCGATTATACCGACCTGTCTTTGCTTACTGATGGGCTGGTGGCTGAGCGTGAGCAGGGCATCACCATAGATGTGGCTCACATCTATTTTTCCACCCCCAATCGCAAATTCATCATTGCCGATACTCCCGGCCATATCGAGTATACCCGCAATATGGTAACTGGAGCCTCCAATGCCGATGTGTCCATAGTGTTGGTAGATGCCAGAAATGGCCTGTCAGAGCAGACGCATCGTCACCTCTATATTTCGCATTTGCTGCGAGTGCCTAAGGTGATTGTCTGCATCAATAAAATGGACCTGGTAGATTACAGTCAGGAGCGTTTTGATGAGATCGTTAACGACTTTAAAGCTCTGGTTGCCATGGATGAATTGTCCTCTATGGAGCTGGAGTTCATCCCGGTAAGCTCCCTTTATGGTGAAAACATTGTGAGCCGTACCGAAGGACTTAGCTGGTACAAGGGCTACAGCCTGCTTGAGGTATTGGAGACAGTAGAAGTACGGTCTCAAGATGCTGAGGCTGCCGCTCGTTTCCCTGTGCAGTATGTCATTAGGCCTAAATCTGAAGAGTTTCACGACTATCGTGGCTATGCCGGAAAAGTGGCCAGTGGCTCCTTCAAAGTAGGAGATGAGGTAGCCGTGTTGCCATCTGGTCAAACAAGCAAGATCAAAAGCATAGACCGTTTTGAAGAAGCATTGGATGAAGCCTTGCCCAAACAGTCGGTGACATTGATTTTGGAAAATGACATTGATGTGAGCAGGGGAGATATGATTGTGAAAACGCCTGCTACACCGCTCAAAGCCTTGACTTCTGACATTTGCTGGATGGACCGAACACCTCTGGTGAATGGGAAAACCTACAAGTTGCAGCATGGCATTAACGAATCCAGGGTGAAAGTAACGGGCGTCAACTATCGGGTAGACACCAGCAGGCTGCTCAAAGAAGAAACGGTTTCAGAACTGGGCCTGAACGATATTGGTGAGGTTACCTTAAGATCGGCCAAACCACTGCTGGCAGATACCTACGAAGCCAACCGTAGCAATGGATCCTTCATCCTCATCGATGAGTTTACCAACAATACGGTAGGGGTAGGATTTGTGAAGTAGCGACAGGCTGCAGGCAGGGCTGAAGAAGACTTAGAAGGCCTTGTTGTTTCTTATATCACCATTAGGGTGTCATGCTGAACTAGTTTCAGGATGACGTTTTAATTAAATGGAGAAGTAAACGCTAATGCCCCAGTTTTTCGTCAACGATCACATCAACATCAAGGGCTTTTTGGTAGGCTTCTTCGAACAGGCCGTTCAGTTCAATTTCGTTTGCGAGGAGGTTGATTACCAGATTTTTAAATGCAACACTCTTAATCTTTTCGAGTGAGATAATGCGCTCTTCTCCAAAATCTACCTCCGTCACTAAAAATTCACTGTAGTATTTCTCCTTCATGCGCACATAGTTTTGCACCAGTTCGCGCAGCTCCAGGTAATAGTTTTTCAGAGAAATGAGCTCGTTTTTGAGGTCGGTATTCTTATTGGTGTAGTTAGTATTCAGATAAAAATTAAGCCCCTCATATTGAAGAATAGGCTTATAGGTACGGTTAATGTCGAAGAGGTAGTGTGAGATGCTGTCGTCTTCCAGGTTGCCACCAGAGAAAAGAATTCGTGCCAGCTGACGAGTATCTTCTTCCATGGTAAAGCGATCTTCGATCATCGACTCGAAATTGGAAATGTTCGTTTCGTTTTCAGTATGCAGCTTCTCTATGGCTGAATCTTCCAGCTTAAGGTCTTTTTTGTCTTCGTAATAAACGTTGAGCTGATAAGCCACTGTAATACCGAAGATTACAATGAAAATCTCGATGAGATAGGTGGCAAAGGTTGCCCTTTTTACTTTACTGAGCCTGCGAGAGGTGCCGAACTTGACCATTCAGTGCGAAAATAAAAGGTTTGAGTGAATATCTACATCTATTAGACGCAAAACTACACCAGAAGGCTGTCTGGTCTTTAAGTAATGAGTTTTTCCAGCACATCACCCACAAAATATGCGAGTGCGGCAGCAGAACCTCCCAGAAAGAGTGTCTCAACGATTCCTCTTATCCTGCTGGTGTTGGTTACATAGCTTTTGGCATAACCAATGAGTCCGAAAATGATAAAGGTCATGACCGAGCTAACCACGAAAAGATCGGCTGTGGTGCCAACGGTATAGTCGATTACATAAATGACGAGTGGGATTATGCCCAGGATTACGAAAGAGACAAAAGTGACGGCTCCCATGGCGATGGGCGACTTGGTTTCTTCAGCCATTTCCAGCTCTTCTTTCATCATTACGTCTACCCAGCGGTCTTTGTCAGCGGTAATCTGCTCCACTACCTGCTCTAACAGTTCTCCCTCAAAACCTTTGGCAGCGTAAATCTCGCGCACTTCTTCCTTTTCCATTTCAGGCAGGTTCTCTACCTCCCAATACTCTGTGTTCTTATGCTTCTGGTACTTCTGTTTTTCCGACTTAGTAGAAAGATAACTGCCGACTGACATGGCAAAGCCATCGGCAATGAGGTTGGCAAAACCCAGGATTATGACCACTGCACTGTCCAGGTGGGCTCCGGCCGCACCGGCTACCACTGCAAAAGTGGTGACAGAGCCATCTATGCCGCCATATACAAACTCACCAATGTAGTCCTGAAATCGCTTGAGCCAGGTGCTTTCACCGTGAATTTCGTTTTCGTTGTGGTTCATTAGTTTTCTTTCAAAATCTCATCAACCAAGGCTTGTACCTCATTCAGCTTCTCGGTGGCTTGTTTGTAAAGTCGGTTCAACTCGTATTCGTCAGAAGACTGGTTCCAGATGATGTTTTTAAAGCGGAGTGAGCGGATTTTGTCAAGATCAACTACTTTTCTGGCGTCAAAATCTACTGCATCCTGGAGGAAGCGCATGTAATCTTCCATCTTTCTCTGCTTATAACCTTCCGACATGTCCATCAATTCCTGGAAGTAAGTTTTGAGGGTCAGAATCTGATTTTTGAGGTTCAGGTTTCTATCTCCATAATTACTGCCCAAATAGAAATTGGTGGCTTCCTGTTGCAGGTCAGGCGTAGAGGTCTGCACCAGCCAGAATACATAAGCCTCGGCAGAATCTTTTGAAATGGGTTGGGGTTGCTTTAAGAGCTTGATTAGCGCTATTGATTTTTCTGTGATCCTTTCTCTATAAGCTTTTAGGCTTTCAAATTCCTGAATGTTGATAGCGTTCTCCTGCTTCAGGTTGTTAATGGCCGTCAATTCCAGGTCACGATTGATGCCTTTTTCATAATATACATTGACTTGATAGGCAATGGTGATACCGAGGATCACGATTACCAACTCCATTAGGTACACCTTGAAGTTGAATTTTTGTAGCAGCCTATTCAATCGCATGGGTTAAAGATAAAAAAATGAACGTAAGCGCTACAACCTTTAATTAAGTCGGGCGAGCGTAGTCTCAGTAAGGGTTTGAACCTCTATGAGCTGATCATAAGACTCTTTGTAGAGCCTGTTTTGCTCAATTTCATCCAGGAAAAGGCTCCAGAGGTCATTTTTGAAAGAAAGGCTGTTCAGTTTTTCTATAGAGATGATTTGGCTTGTAGTAAAGTCTACTTCGCCCTTGATGGGGTTATAGAAGTATTCATTCTTCTTTTCCCAATAGTGGCTCGTAAGCTCTTTCAATTCAAGGTAGAGGCCTTTCAGTTTCTGCAATTCCCGGGCGAGGGTTTGGTTTCGCAACTTGAAATTGCCATTGAGATAAGCGTCCATAGAAGCTTCTGGCAGGTCGGGCGTGGAGACTCTCTGCAAGGTGAACAAGTAGTTGGCCAGGCTGTCGCGATTGGTTGAGAAGGGAGAATCTAGTAGTATTTGTAGAATGCGGGTGTTTTGCTCCATGTTGATGCGGTAGGGCATCAAACTTTCAAACTCAGTCAGATTGAGCTCATTTTCGTTGTAGAGACGTTCAAGCGTGGCAACCTCTGTTCTAAGGTCTTGCTTGTTTTCATAGATTACCTGTACCTGAAAGGCTATGGTTATACCCAGGATAACAATGATCAGTTCCATGAAGTAAACTGACCATAACCACTTGCGTCTGCCTTGTCTTAATTTCATTCCCATTTGTTCGCATTTAAGGAATGACGAACAAAGCGGGTGAAGATTACAAAGATGGCTTACTCTTGTCGCTTGATTTTGGCACCCAGGGCGTTCAGTCGGGTGTCGATGTTTTGATATCCACGATCAATTTGCTCCACATTATCAATCACACTGGTGCCTTCTGCCGAAAGCGCAGCAATGAGCAACGCCTGGCCTGCACGAATGTCAGGAGAGGTCATGCGAATGCCTTTGAGCTTCTGTACTCTGTTGAGGCCTATAACGGTGGCTCTGTGCGGATCGCAAAGAATGATTTGCGCACCCATGTCAATCAGCTTATCGACAAAGAACAGGCGACTTTCAAACATCTTTTGGTGAATGAGCACGGTGCCTTTGGCTTGTGTGGCAGTCACCAGCAGAATACTCAGTAAATCGGGGGTAAGTCCTGGCCAAATAGAATCGGCAATGGTCATGATGGAGCCATCAATAAAAGTATCGATCTCATATCGGTCCTGGCCGGGAATGTAGATGTCATCACCTCTGAATTCCATCTCAATACCCAAACGCCTGAAAGTGTCGGGGATCAGTCCCAGCTCTTCAATCTTGCAGTCTTTGATGGTGATCTCAGATTGGGTCATGGCAGCAAGGCCAATGAAACTACCGATCTCGATCATATCAGGTAGCATGGTGTGGTCAGTGCCACCCAGCGTGTCTACACCCTCAATATGGAGCTTATTAGAGCCTACACCAGTAATCTTGGCTCCCATGCGATTGAGCATTTTCGAGAGCTGTTGCAGGTAAGGCTCGCAAGCTGCATTGTAAATGGTGGTTTTTCCTTTGGCCATAACAGCGGCCATCAGAATGTTGGCAGTACCTGTTACCGAGGCTTCGTCAAGCAGCATGTAGGTGCCTTTCAGGTCACTCGCATCAATGTGGAACATACCGGTTTCCGCTTCATATAAAAAGCGAGCGCCTAACTTTTGAAAACCAATGAAGTGAGTGTCTAGTCTTCTGCGGCCTATTTTGTCACCTCCCGGTTTAGATATTTTTCCTTTACCATATCGGGCCAGAAGGGGCCCCAGTATCATGATTGAGCCTCTGAGTGAAGAGGCCTTGGTGCGAAACTCTTCAGTCTCCAGATAGTCAATGTCTACGTTTTTGGCGCAGAACTCATAACTCTCTTCACCCAGGAATTTCACTTCTACTCCCATGGCAGCTAAAAGCTCAATGAGCTTATTAACGTCACGGATGTTCGGAACTTTGTGGAGGGTTACTTTCTCTGGCGTGAGCAGTACTGCACACAAAATTTGAAGGGCTTCGTTTTTGGCACCTTGAGGGATCAAGTCTCCCTTTAATTTGGTGCCTCCTTCAATCACGAATGAGGCCATTTAGACTAGTTTCTTCTGCGTTTCTGGAAATTTCTTCTTTTACCACCGTGGTGCTGGCCACCTTCTCTACCACCTTGTTTTCTCTCTTTGATGGCAACATTCCAATAGCCGATTTCTTTCACTTTATCAATGTCAATGTCCAGCTGGTCGTCAGACATTCTTTTGATTTGCTTCAAGATCACTTCTTCTTCAAGGTTGTCCTTGTTGAAACTGGCATAAAAGCTGTTCATCAATCGGCCAATGTGCAATACCGCAGCTTCTTTCGATTCTGGGTCTTCCATTTCAATGGCCCTTTTAATCATGGTTTCAATGTTGCGACCGTAATGGCGGTATTTCGGATCTCCTTTTTTGTAAGGAACTCTCTGTGGTTTTTTACCTAGTAATGACTCTTCTGGCATGGGGAAAGGCGCTTCCACATCCAGAGCATGCTCTGAAATAATGTGAAGATCATCCCATACCTTCTGATCGTATTCAGGATTGTCTTTCAAAGCTGTATTGATCTGACGCATCAGGTCAGTCAGGGTTTGAGCACTTTGCGTTCTCTTCTCTTTATCTTCAATCGTCTTCACATGCGCCACCAACTTTTGGATGTTGCGGCCATATTCTTTGAGCTTAACTTCGTTGCGCTCTGTATTATATTCTAATGACATAGTTTCTTAATAATTAGGCTAAAATAGGAAGATTAGAGTTGGATTCCCTATAGGTGGCGGGAAAATCATGGTCACTCTCTTAACGGTCAATTTTGCTTCTGTGGTATGTCAAAATCAATCGCATAGTTAGAAAGGTAATCTTGCAAGGTGCCCATGCCCATCAACAGCCTTCTTTGATTCACATACTCAGGGTCTTTCAGTGGAGATAATTCATAACCATTTGGACCCATTCTCACTTGAGAGCCGTAGAGCTGTTTTTTACCCTCTTCCAATAAAATCCGGTCTTCCATCATGGCTACGTGCCTTCTGGGCATTTGCCTGTGTTCGGCCGCTTTCTGGAAATGATGAAAGTACTGTTTTCGATAACGATAGGGGGCATGCTGAAATACGAGCCATAGGCCTCGATGCGTATATCCATTGAGGTTGTCGGTGGAAGGAATGCCACACTGATCGATAATGCCCATTGCGATGGTGAGGTTTTTCAAGTCTTGTTTCCGGTTTATCGGTTTGCCTGTCACGCGCAAAGCCTGATCAGCGCGTTCCAGATTGGTCAGAATGTTGTCAAGGTCGGTGCAGTCTACCAGGGCAGGTTTTACCTCCGGCCCGCTTTCCGCAGCTTCTTTCAATCTGTCCATCAATGCTGAATCGATTGGGATATCTTCTCTGATCACAATTTCAACCACTTCATTTTCTTCGTTCACATAAGTGTCTGAGAAAATAAAATTAGGTCGGTACTGGCGATAAAGTGAGTCTGCAGACAGTACAAGGCCTTTCTCATTTCTGAAAAGCACACTGAAGTCGGGGAGATCATAATTGCGCACTTTTTCAATGATCTCATCATTGCTGAGCTTACGCAGGTCTGGTGGTGAATATACTTCCTTTTGGTTGCAAGCACCGAAGAGAATAATACAGATGAAAGCAAGAAAGAAGCGCATCATGATCGATTCTGCTATTCTATAATTCGCAGCTTAGCGAAGCTCAAAAGCAGGGTTTTCTCGCCAAAATCTTCAAATACCACTTTGGCTTTTCGGTTGGCACCTTGAACGTCCATTTTGGTCACTTTGCCAAAGCCAAACTTTGGGTGCTCTACCTTCATGCCCTCTTCCAGCCCTGAGGTGTCGCTGGGCACAAAGTCGGCTGAGGGTTTGTGGTACTGTGGTGGTTTTTTAGGAGTCGGTTTCCTGTTCTTTACCAGGTTGCGCGCATAATTGGAGTTGATAGCCGGGGCTCCATCAGATCGGCCCAGTTGCGGCTGTCTGCTGCCATAACGGGTGTTTACCCTTAAAAAGCTAGGGTCTACTTCATCGATAAAGCGGCTGGGTTCGCAGTTGAGAAGCCGGCCATAACGATAGCGGGAGAGGGCATAGGAGAAAAACAGGTTCTCTTTGGCGCGGGTTATGGCTACGTAAAATAGTCTTCGCTCTTCTTCCAGGTCGGCCCGGCTGCTCAGCATCATCTGAGACGGGAAAAGGTCTTCTTCCAAACCCACCACAAATACGTTTTTGAACTCCAGACCCTTCGATGCGTGGATGGACATCAGGGTTACAAAATCCTGATCTGCATCTTTATCATTATCTGCATCAGTGAGTAGAGCCACATCCTGTAAGAAGGCGCCTATGCTTTTGTCTTCTACGTCAGGAGTGTCTACATATTCTTTGATAGCATTCAGTAGCTCCTGAACGTTTTCGTAGCGGTTGAGCCCTTCAATGGTTTTGTCATCGTATAGCTCCTTTAGCAGGCCAGAGTTTTTGGCAATGTGACTTGCGGCTTCGTAGGCATCTTTGCTTTCTGCATAAATCTGAAAGCTTTTGACCAGGGTTACAAAGTCGCGTACAGCATTGGCGGCACGGCCAGGCAAAAACTGCTCAACGTTGTTCAATACTTCCCAAAGCGGAATGTCATGTTCAAAGGCTGCCACTACCATTTTCTCTACCGAAGTACCGCCAATGCCACGTTTGGGTAGGTTGATGATTCTGCGGAAGGCCTGCTCATCGGCTGTGTTGATGGCAAAGCGCAGGTAGCCCATCAGGTCCTTGATTTCTTTGCGCTGGTAGAAGGATAGGCCGCCATAAATGCGGTAAGTAATGCCCGCTTTTCTCAGGGCTTCTTCAATAGCACGTGACTGGCTGTTGGTACGATAAAGCACCGCAAAGTCGCTGTTTTTGTAGCTGTGGTGCGCTTTTTGTTCAAATACTGCCGAGGCCACAAAACGCCCTTCTTCATTGTCAGAAACTGACTTGATCAGGTCAATCTGCGTGCCCTCCGTGTTGGCGGTCCAGACGGTTTTCTTCAATTGTGACTTGTTACGGGCAATCACCGAATTGGCCGCATTCACAATGTTCTGCGTAGAGCGATAATTCTGCTCCAGCTTGATCACTTTCAGGTCTGGAAAGTCCTTCTCGAAATTCAGAATGTTGTCGATGCTTGCACCGCGAAAGGCATAAATACTCTGTGCATCGTCACCCACCACAGCTATGTTCTGGCTTACAGAGGAAAGCTTTTTGGTGATGAGGTACTGCGAAACGTTGGTGTCTTGAAACTCATCTACCAATACATACTTAAATCGGTGCTGGTACTTGTTGAGCACATCTACATGATCTCGGAAAAGCACATTGGTATTGAAGAGCAGATCGTCAAAATCCATGGCACTAGCCTTGAAACAGCGTTTGACATAGGCTTTGTAAATGCGGCCCATCTCTGGTTTCATGGCCGATTCATCATCGGCCTGGTACAGTGGATTATTGATGTACTCTTCCCAGCCTACCAGGCGATTTTTGGCACCAGAGATGCGGTTGAGCACTACATTGGGTTTATATACTTTATCATCCAGGCCATTCTCTTTCACAATGGCTTTGATCAGAGACTTAGAATCATCGGCATCGTAAATAGTGAAATTGCTAGGGTAGCCCAGTCGCTCAGATTCCGATCTTAAAATTCTGGCAAAAACCGAGTGAAAGGTGCCCATCCACAAGTTGCGGGCGTCATTGCCCACCACGCCTTCAATACGCTCGCGCATTTCTTTGGCGGCCTTGTTGGTAAAAGTCAGGGAAAGGATATTGAATGGATCAACGTTTTTTTCTTTGATCAGGTAGGCGATGCGGTAGGTCAAAACACGTGTTTTACCCGAGCCAGCACCAGCAATGATCATGGTGGGGCCTTCGGTATTGACTACGCCTTCGTATTGGGGTTCATTCAGCGATGAGAGATAATCCATTCAGCACAAATTTCAACAAGCAATTTAACAAGAGTTGGCGCTAATTGTTGCTAATTAACGAATGAAAATAAGACTCATAATTATTGATCGTGTTTTCAATGTTATAGCTCTCCAGAGCAGTAGTGATGCCCGCCTCTTTCAACTTACCTCTTAAGACTGAGTTTTCTCTTAGCTCTTCAATATTAGCCGCTAGTTTTTCTATGTCCCCATTATTGAATAGTAGCCCATTTTCTCCATGCTGCACCAGGTCCAGGTTACCAGCATAGGCAGTAGCTACCACAGGCACTCCCAGTGCCATGGCTTCCAGCAGCGATTGAGAAAGCCCCTCCATAGTAGAGGCCAACACTTTGATGTTGAAGAGTTTATAGTAATTCAAAACTTCCTTGCCTGGGATGTCGCCTTCAAAGAATATTTGGTGTTTACCCTCAAGTTGAGCTGCCAGGCTGGCAAAAGGCTCTTCCCGCTTTAATCCCCCGAAAATGACTTTCACCGGTTTTTCTATTAGCTGCAAGGCTTTGAAAATGTCTACCTGATTTTTGGGTCGGGAGATGCAGCCAATGACAAAGTCGTCTTCATTAATGCTGAATTTTTGCTTCAACGCTGCTACTTTCTCACTGTCAATGTGCTCGTACTTTTCACGAGGCGTGCCATTATGAATGACTTTGATGTGCTCTTTTTTGATGCCTAATTTGGCCAGGCCATCTTTCACCTGTTGGCTCACGGCCACAATGCCCTCAGTACGTTTATTATAAAGGTAGAGCTGCATTGGTCCACCCATACTCTCGGGCATTTGCCTGCGGGTGTGTACAATTTTCACTCCCAGCTTGTAGCGCCAGTTGGCAAAAATGCTGGTGTACCGATCGTGGCTGGATTGAGGATTGATGAGCTGAATCCGGTGCTTTTGAACTGCATCACGGATTTGCTTCCAGTTCTTAATATCGAATTTACCACCAAACTGCATGTCGATGCGCTGTACTTTACTGCCTTCTAGTAAAGACCAAAGCAGGCTTTCTTTTCTAATGCCTATGGCCACAAAATGACCCCGATTGGCAAGGCCACGGGCCAGGTAAGCGATAGAGTTGGTAGAACCGGCCATATCGCCCTGGTAGGTAAGAAATAATATGCGAAGCGGGGTATTGCTCATTTACCTTGCAAAAAACACGAATAGGGCAGGAATAAACAAGTGAGCCTGCTGCAAGTTCTTATTGAAAAGGGGAGTATATTTTTTTGATGATCAAAACATGCTACTTCTCGTATAAGGGAATCCATTAATTACTAATTTTGGACCATGGCCGAGACACAAGAAGAGGCGGTACGCCAAAACTATACTGAAAAGGAGAAGGCTTCTATTTTTGACACAGAGTTTATGACCCATGTAGACTCTATGTACAATTTTGCCTACAGGCTCACTTTTGACGAAGACGATGCAAAGGACCTTGTACAGGATACTTATTTGAAAGCATTCCGATTTATCAATTCTTTCGAGCGAGGAACTAATGCAAAAGCATGGTTGTTCCGAATCTTGAAAAACAGCTTTATCAATGAGTTCAGGAAGAAAAGTAAACAACCTGCCAAAGTTGATTACAACGAGGTAGAGTCTTACTACAACTCCGATGAAGCTGGTGAAAATATCACCACTGATCTGCGGGTAGAAACCGTGCAACACATGATTGGCGATGAAATAACCGGAGCATTGAATGCACTACCGGTTGATTTCAGAACGGTGATCATCCTGAGCGACCTGGAAGGTTTTACTTATGAGGAAATGGCCAAGATTTTGGACATTCCTATAGGTACGGTAAGATCAAGGCTGCACAGAGCCAGGAATATGTTGCGTGAGAAGTTGATTTCTTACGCTAAAGAAATGGGATACAACAACTAAAAATAAGGAGCCATGAGTGAATTCTCAGAGTGGTTTGAACAGACATTTAAGAATTGTTACTGCGAGCAGGGCAACCTGGTAGATCAGGATCGGTTTTCTGAAATAGCACAGCTGGTGCTGGACAATGAGGCAGACGAAGAGTCGCTGAAACTGTTTGAACAGAAACTGAAGAACTGCATGCAGACAAGCGGGCGCTTTGCAGAAGAGAAAAACCTGCGCGAATGTATCAAAGACAAGCTTAGTCAGTTCAAACAAGACATACCAGGCGACCTGGCCAAATCCATCAGAAACAGCATTAACGGCTAACATGAGCGAAGGGAGAGCCTTTATTTTTGCCGCTCCGTCAGGTTCGGGCAAAACCACCATCGTAAAACATCTACTTTCCAAAAGGCCCGATCTGGGCTTTTCTATTTCGGCCAGCACGCGCGACAAACGCGGCCGCACCGAAGAAAATGGAAAAGATTACTACTTCTTAAGTCGGGACGATTTTCAGCAAAGGATCAAAGAAGATGCTTTTGTGGAATGGGAAGAGGTGTATACGGGCAACTATTACGGTACACTTAAAGAAGAGATCCAACGCATTTGGGACGAAGGCCGCCATGTGGTCTTTGATGTGGAAGTGAAAGGCGCCATGAATCTCAAAAAGTATTTTGGAGACAAAGCCCTGGCCGTTTTTGTGAAAGTACCTTCTATTAAGGTTCTGGAAGAAAGACTAACTACCAGGGGTACCGAATCTCGCGAAAGCCTTTCGCAAAGACTCTATCGCGCCAAATTTGAAATGGGTTTTGAAGACAAATTTGACGTAACTTTGATTAACGAAAACCTGGATGAATCTTATGCCAATGCTGAGAAGCTGGTGGAAGATTTCCTGAATAAATAATCTCCCCTTGCGCATAGGTCTGTTTTTCGGCTCATTCAATCCCATCCATATCGGTCATTTGGTAATTGCCGATGTAATGGCGCACCATACTGACCTGGACAAGGTTTGGTTTGTGGTATCACCCCAAAACCCTTTCAAAAGCAGTAAATCGCTGCTGCACGAGTTTGACCGGCTAAGAATGGTAGAACTGGCCACGGCCGATAATTACAAGTTCAAGGCGGTGGATGAGGAGTTTCACATGCCCAAACCCAGCTATACGGTCGATACCATGACCTATTTGTCTGAAAAACACCCAGACCATGAATTTGTGCTGATCATTGGGGAAGACAACCTGGTACATTTTCACAAGTGGAAAAACCACCAGGCCATTCTCGATAATTATGGGCTCTATGTATACCCCAGGCCCAATGTGGTGACGGAGAAAATCCGTGTGAGGCATGAGAACATCCGCTATATAGAGTCACCCATGCTCGACATCTCGGCCACCTTTATTCGCGACTCTATCAAGAACAATCGATCGGTGAGGTACTTACTGCCTGAGTCGGTGGTGGGCTACATTGCTTCCAAGCACTTTTACGAGTAGTCTAAAATCTTTCACAGTTTTTAACCCTGGTTTAACATTTTCTGGCATTTCAACGTCATTTGCTTAGGATACATTTGGCCATATTTGTGATGGAAAATCAAGGAATCGTAATTGTTTTACAAATGGGTAAAAATTATTTTGAAACCCGTGCATCCTTTAGAACCGTTTAGTACGTCTACCTATCGATTATGGAAAAGGTGTAACACAGGTCGTTTTGGCCTGTTAATTGCACAGAAAACGTCAAACTCAAACCAATGAAAACTAAACTCATCTCCTCACTTTTGCTCATTTTTTGCGCCACCACGGTCATGGCACAGGGCATAAGAGGAACGATTAAAAACAATGAAGGCGATTTGCTGCCCTTTGCTTCCATCTATGTTAAGGAGCAGGGCTCTGGTACTTCCAGCAACCTCGATGGCTTTTATGAACTAAGGCTGAGTCCGGGGTCTTACGAACTCACCTTTCAGTTTTTGGGCTACGAGGCAATAGTGCGCAGGGTACAAGTGGGCAGCCAGTTCACTACGCTCAATATTGAAATGAAGCCTCAGGTGATTAACCTGGCAACTGTTACGGTTACCGGTAAGGCAGAAGATCCCTCGTACACCATCATGCGCAAGGCCATCGCTAAAGCCAATTATCACCTGTTGCAGTACGATGAGTACTCGGCTGAGGTGTATATGAAAGGTACTGGCCAGATCACCAAGATTCCCTGGTTTGCCCGTAAAGCGCTTGAAAAGGAAGGAGTGGATACTAGTGCCGTTTTTACCTCAGAGTCGGTAAGTGAGATTGCCTTTGAGCGCCCCAATACCTTTAACGAAAAGGTAATTTCGGTAAGAACATCAGGTGAGGGCAACGACAGTGCCGACCCTGCCAGCTTTATCAGCAGTAGTTTTTATTTGCCCAAGGTGGACAATTCCATTTCTCCACTTTCGCCCAGGGCCTTTGGCTATTACAAATTTGAATATCAGGGCAGTTTTATGGACCGCGGCTATGAGATCAACAAGATCATGGTAACGCCAAGGTCAAAGGGCGACAATGTATTTGAAGGCGAAATCTACATCAGAGAAGATTTTTGGAACATTCACAGCCTGGACCTTACAACGGTCGTGATGGGCTTCAAACTGCGGATACAGCAGATATTTGCACCTATTGAAGGCGAGATATGGATGCCAGTGACTCAGAAATACGATTTTTCCGGCTCTATTTTCGGCTTTGCCGGCACCTATAATTACCTGGCCAGTGTGAGCAATTATGCAGTGACTGCTAATGCTGATTTGGACGCGTCTGTGGTCTTGGTAGATGAGAAGATTGAAGAAGCACCTGAAGAGATTGAGGCCATTAAAAATAAAGACGTTGGCGAGGGAGTTGCAGAGGTTTTTGACAATGATAAGAAGGTATCGCGGAAGCAGTTCAGGAAACTGATGAAGCAATACGAAAAGGAGGAGCGCAAGAAACAGGATGAACCCGACTTGCTCAGAATTCGCACCTATAAGGTAGATTCTCTGGCGTATAGGAAAGACTCCACCTATTGGGCTACCAAAAGGCCAGTGCCACTTACCAACAAGGAAGTGACAGGCTATAAGCGCATGGACAGCACCTATATAGCCGAAAAAGAACAGGCTGAGGCCGATTCTAACCGTGTTCGGAATGGTGAGCGCTTTAAGTTTGGTCACTTGTTGACGGGCAGCTATTATAAACTGGGAGAGCGTTTGAGGTTCGATTACCCTGGCTTTATCCCCAACTTTGGATTCAACACGGTTGAAGGCTGGAACCTGGATTTTACGGGTACTTTCCTGTGGCGAAATGACACCACCCTGCGTACTAACATTACGCCATTTGTACGCTACGGCTTTGCCAGCAATACCCTTTATTCTAAGCTGGAAACGCGTTTTGGTGTGGGTAAGAGAGAGCAACGCGGCACATTTCGTGTGTCTGGTGGTAAATACATAGAACAGTTCAACCCTGATGCCATTGATCGCTTTATCAATTCATGGTATTCGTTGCTGGACGAAACCAATTACATGAGGCTCTATGAAAAAACCTTTGCCAAGGCCACTTTTGCCCGAAGGATAAAATACCGCTATGTAGTGTCAGCTGGTGTGGAATGGGCCTCCAGGAGTGAACTTTTCAACAATACAGACTATTCTTTCCGTGATAGGGGGGGTAGGGAATTCAGGCCTAACCTGCCACTGAACAATGAGGTAAATCCGGGTGGTTTTAACAATGCTGAGGCTTTCAAAACCTTTGCGAGTGTACGCGTTAAACCTTGGGTAAAGTTTGGGATGTACAATGGACGCTTGTATCCGCTTCGTGATTCCTCTCCCGAGTTCAGGATGACGTATCGCAAGGGCTGGGATGGCGTGCTGGGCAGTGAGGTAGACTATGATAACCTTGAGCTGGGCATGAAGGCAGAATTTAGCCTGGGGGTAAGGGCACGCATAGACTTTGATGCCGAAGTAGGTACATTCTTAGGCAATCCTGATCTGGAGTTCATGGATTTTAAACACTTCAGAGGCAACCGACTCACCTTTGCGCCTTTGTCTGTAGTGGGGGGCTTTCGCATGCTCGACTATTACCAGTACAGCACTTCCCAGGAATACGCACAGATATTTTCGCACATCCGCTTCCGTAAGTTCCTGTTCACCCAGTTGCCAGTATTGCAGTTGAGTGGCTTAAAAGAAAACCTTTTTGTCAACTACCTACACACCCCAACCTCTGACAACTACATGGAGGTGGGTTATACCATCGACAATATTTTCAGAATCTTCAGGCTGGAATTTGTACAATCATTCCAGGGTTGGAAAACCAGAGAATTTGGTGTCAGAATAGGCGTGGCGTCTATATTCGACAACTAAAACATTAGCAAAAACCTTAAAAAAAGGCCTCTGGACTTAGCATAGTTCAGAGGCTTTTTTTGTGAGTAAAAATCTTGTGTCTCAGTTTTGGTTAAACGCCAATAAGTAATGCTGGTCTATTTCTTCGTTGGGCTGTAACTCAGCTTCGTTGCTCATTGAGCGGGGTTGGTCGAGTTATTTTTTAAAGGTAATCTGATTGGCTTAGGATTGTGGAAACAAAGAGGCAAATGATCCGCATAAACCAATTGAGCTATCAGTATTCCAGAAAAAAGGAGATCCTTTCGGGCCTGGACCTTGAAATGGCTTCCGGCAAAATCTACGGATTGCTTGGCAAGAATGGCGCAGGTAAGTCTACACTAATTAGAAATATAGCGGGTACACTTTTTCCGACTCAGGGGAGCTGTCAGGTTCTGAATTATGAGCCGAAACGCAGACAGATCAGTTTTTTGAAGGAACTCTTTTTTGTTCCTGAAGAATGCTTCTTGCCCAACCTCTCTATCAGCCAATTCATAGATATCTATGCTCCTTATTATCCTCATTTTGATGAAGAACAATACCAGGTTTACCTGAATCAGTTTCTCGTTGACCCGCAGCAACACCTGCATGCCCTTTCTTTTGGGCAAAAAAAGAAACTGATGATTGGCTTTGCATTAGCGGCCAATACCCGGCTGCTGATCATGGATGAGCCCACCAATGGTCTCGATATTCCTTCTAAGGTACTTTTCAGGAATATGGTCACCGATGCCATCAGACCTGACAAGCTGGTGCTTATTACTTCACATCAGGTAAGAGATCTTGATGAATTGATTACCGACCTGATTATAATGGATCAGGGGGAGGTATTGCTTCACGAAACTAAGAAAGACATTTCCAGCAATTTACTTTTCCAGGTGGCAGAGAATCCTTCTCAGAACACCGGCCTGTTGTACGAAGAGAAACAGGCACAAGGCTGGACGCAAATCTTAAGAAACCCAATGGGCATGGAGAATAGGGTAGACATTGAACTGCTCTTTAATGCCATGTTGAACAACCGGGCCATCATCAGCACAGCCTTAGAGACTGCATCTAAACCAGAATTGATATGAGCTGGACCTCTGTACAACTACTTGTCGACAGGCAATTCAAGGAGCATGCGAGACTCTATTATATTTCCCTGCTTTTGCTAGCAGGCCTCCTTTCATTTATGTTTCTGTTGATACACAACTGGCGCGACAGCTTTAGCGGGGCAGTAGAAAATGGTGTATTCCTAATAGGTCTCTTTCTTTCAGGTGGGCTGTTCACCAACTCCATGTTCAAAGAATTTTCCAACAAACCGGAAGGTATCTGGCTGCTGAACATCCCGGCTGGCTCATTTGAGAAGCTTTTGTCAGCAGTGCTCTTGTCTGCTGTGGCTTTTTTGGCAGTATACCTGGGGGTATTCTTTCTGATTGACGGACTCTACCTCAGCTTTTCAGATCAGGAGCGAGGTGTTTTTGAGATTTTCCAAAATGGCTTTCATGAATTCATTTATCTCTACCTGATTTTTAATGGACTCATACTGCTAGGTAGAGTCACTTTCATAAAACACAGCTTTCTGAAAACGATGGTGCTGATCATAGCCGGAGTCATTCTGCTCAACCTCTTCAACAATGCTATGCTTGAGTATATGATCCCCGACCTCAATGTCACTTCCAGCATGCCTTTCAATAGTTTTCAATTCAGGCATTTGGGAGAAAACATCCATGTTTTGCTTCCTTCTTCTGCAAGAGCCTCATTTATGCCAGTGCTCTGGGTATTGTTGCCAGTTGCCCTATGGGGAATTACCTGGCTCAAAATCAAGGAAAAAGAAATTTAATCAGACCATGATGAAAGCCAGTAACATTGCCTTATCAGTACTAATAATTGCCCTTCTGACCAGTATGGTAGGGGTCAACACCGCACTTGAAAAGGTTTATTCTGAAATTGATCTTACCGATAAACTCCGGAGCTACACGGTTCTGGAATTCTCTGAATTCAAGGTGTTGAAGATCAGTGGTAGTAATGGTTACCCTATTGATATTAAACAATCTGAAAGCGCAGAGATACGCGTATTGCGCTCCAGGGTCTCACATTTCGAACATCGAACAAGTGGAGATACCCTGATCATTCACTTCTCAGGGGCACGGGTTTCTCACTCAGCCCTGCCAAATACCACCACTCCGGCAGGTTTGATCATCTCTTCTGACAACCTTTCAGCGCTAATCCTGACCAACACGCATAATCGCATCTCCGGACTTGACCAGGCTGCTCTTTCATTGACTTTGGCAGGCGAGGCATATACTGAATTATCCGATAATCGATTGGGCATGCTAAGGGTGCAAGCTTCAGGAGGAAGTAGCTTCGAATTCAGAAATGAGAATATGGCCGACACTGCTTTGCTCACTCTGAAGCATAAGTCTGTTGGTTTTCTCGATGGACTGAGCTATCATGAATTGCAACCTGTAATAGAAGACAGTGCCCTGGTAGTGCTATCAAAAAATGCTTTAAACGAATTTGTAAAGAAATGATGACTGTTGAGACACTACTTGATAAACGGAATACTGAAGTCCAATGGAGAATTGGGTCCCACGTGCTTTTTTGGCTTACTTCTTATTTAGCCGTTGTCTATTACCTGCAAATCTCATTCAATACCTTTAACGACATACCTTATAGCTATCTGAGCCCTATTAATTTTGTGGTGGCCACATCAGCAATCTATTATGGCTTGGTGTATTGGGTATTTCCTAAGTACATCGTCCAAAAACGATGGTGGCTCAGCATCCTTTCGCTGGCCGTACTGCTTGTGGTGTTTACCTCACTGGTTTATTTGGGTGAGATGATCATATTTAACACTTGCCCGCTTTGTAAGGATACAATCATAATATCGAACTCAGGCTATTTTGACTACCTCGATCGGGGTTATGGGCACGTATTGCTAACCAGGCTCTTGAGCTTTGGCGTTGTGTTGCAACTCGTGGTTATCTTAACCATTCCTGTAGCCATAAAAATCGGTTTGAGTCATTATCAGTCTTACTTAAGAAACCAGCAGCTGGCGCGAGACAATGTACAGTTGGAGCTTAATTTTTTGAAGGCCCAGGTAAACCCTCATTTTCTATTCAATACGCTCAACAACCTCTACGGACTTATTATTCATGAGCGAACCGAAGAGTCGGCACAGACTGTATCGAGACTGTCTGATTTTATGCGCTACACATTGCACGATTCCAGCGAAAAGGAAGTGTCTCTGCAAAAAGAACTCGGTTTGATCCGCAATTACATTGAACTGGAACAACTCAGGCTGAATGATGTCAGGGTAGGTTTGGAAACTGAAGATGATGAGAGCATCGAGCAGATACCTCCCTTGCTGTTTTTACCTTTGATCGAAAATGCTTTTAAGTATGTGGTAGATCAGGGCACTGAAAGCTTCATTGAAATAAGCCTAAAAGCAGAAAAAGGCAGCATAGACTTTACAATTCGCAATAACTTTGATCCTGAACAAGAAAGCCCCGAGCATGGAGGTGTGGGTTTGAGTAACCTGAAAAAAAGACTCAATCTGCTGTTCCCGAAAAGCCATGCCTACCAGTTTGAAGTTTCCGGCAATGTCTATTTTGCGCAACTAAAACTCGATTTTTCATGAGTCTGATTAATTGCCTGATAATAGATGATGAACCCATTGCCAGAGATATCATTAAGTCTCACATAAGCAAGGTGGCTAACTGGAAGGTGGTGGGGAGTTGCCAGAGAGCAGCTGATGCTTATGAGGTGCTACTTAATCAAGACGTAGATATCATTTTCCTGGACATTGAAATGCCTGATATGACTGGGGTTGAGTTTCTGAAATCGCTTAAAAATCCTCCACTGATTGTATTTACTACAGCCTATCAGCAATATGCCATTGAAGGCTTTGATCTCAACATTGCAGACTACTTGCTCAAACCCGTTACTGTGGAGCGATTTATGCAGATGGTGGGAAAAGTGCAGCAGCAGCTTGAAGTCAGCGATAAAAAAGAGAAACGCGACCTTCAACATTGCTTCATCAAACATGAGGGGAAACTGCTGAAAATTGAGTTTAAGGATATTGAGTACATCCAGGCTGAAAAGGATTTTAGTTCAGTCTACCTCAGTACCGGAAAGCTCTTTGTTAGCATGCACTTAAAAATGTTTGAAGACCTTTTACCTGCTCAATCATTTTCACGCATTCACCGCTCTTACATTATCCCGCATGATAAAGTCCAGGCTATTAATGGCAATGCGGTACAATTGGCGAGTACGGAAATCCCCATTGGCAGCTCTTATAAAGAGTCACTCTTTAAGGCACTCGGGCTTCAATAGAGAATACCAGAGCTTCATTCTTCCAGCCAAAAACCTACCTGAATTTTTCCTTCGATCTCTTCATTAGGTATATCAAAACTAAGAGTTAAGTTAAAAAACTATCCATGTAGTTGATTTATAAACTATTATTATAGTTATTTACCTAAAACCTTAGATGTAAAACAATGGCTCGTAAAAGAAATCGACAAAACAGCGAAGTGAATGCAGGGTCTATGGCAGATATTGCCTTTCTGCTATTGATCTTTTTCCTGGTCACCACCCAAATCGCTACCAATAAAGGGCTTACGATGGTGCTGCCACCAAAAACGGAAGACCAACCAGATGTACCTTTGAATGAAAGGAATATTTTAAAGATTCAGCTCAACTCAGCCGACAAGATTTTGGTTGAAGAGGAAATTTTGACGGATGTCACCCAACTCCGCGAAATCGTCTATGATTTTGTACTCAATTTCGGCAGTCCCGACAATAAGAAAAGGGGGGCGGCCAATATGAGCGATATAGAGACATTCAACACGCTACCTGCGAGCATGCAGGCCTATATCAGGAATAACTTGTCTAACTCGCAATCATCAGATGGTCCTAGTGAATCGGTTGTGTCTATTAAAAGTGACAGGGGTAGTGGTTATGATGTCTTTATTCAGGTATTGGATGAAGTGAATGCAGCGTATTACCGCATTTATGGGGAAAGGGTAGGAATTACGGCTGAAGATTATCGGAAGCTTAATAGACAGGACCCCAGGCAGCGCATGGTCTATGAAGATGGCAAGCGGGGAATCACTAAGTCTATATCACTTGCTGAACCTACGGGTAAGTAGACCAGCGATAATAAAAGAATCAACTCAAAATTAAACGATGTATAACCCCTGGGAGAAAATGTCTTCCTGGGGTTCTCTGTTTACATGGCCAATGTTTTCAGCACATGCTCTTTCCGCTGGCGCGAAAAACTGACCAGACTGGTCTACCTTTTGCTATTAGAAAAACCGATAACTGATTTTTTGATTAAACGGCAACCAAATTTTCGTTTTATCGAACAATCATTATTAGTAGTTTGGCATTTCAAAATGAAACGTATGAGAGCGATAGCAATTGTTTGTCTGATGATGTTGACCGCTGGCCTGGCTCAGGCACAGTTTGAGGAGAACAAACATTATGTAGTGGTGGCTGAGGAGGAAACCGCAGAACCAACCGTGACGGAATACTTCTCACTCTTTTGCGGCCACTGTTTCCAGTTTGAGGGCCTGATCCCCGGTTTTAAAAACGCATTGCCTAAGGGTACCAACTTTAAAAAGTCACACGTGACTTACCTGCCTAAAGGCAACGATGTAGTAGGTCAGGGCATAGTTAGGGCTTTTGTAGCCATGGAAAAACTGGGCAAGCGAGCTGAACTATCGAAAGCTTTCTTTATCAAAATTCACCTGGAACAGCAGAACATTGCCAGCCTAGACGATATCAAGCAGGTTTTCTTAGACAATGAGGTGAGCGAAGCTGATTATAACAGCGCCTTCAACGACCCTGAAGTAATAGCCGAGGCGACCAGAATGTCGGAAACCTGGGAGAAGAAGGGCGTTGCCAGTGTACCTACCATGGTGATAAATGGCAAATACCGACTGAATATGAACAGCGTGAAAAGCCTTGAGGAATTGAACTCATTGGTGAATTTTCTGCTTGAGAAAATGTAATTACGCCCCACTCGAAAAATTCCCTTTGTAAGAGTTAGCGCATCCCTGCATATTAAGGCTTGTAATAAAAAGCCTTATGAAGAAGCTATTGTCCTTACTTTTACTAACACTGGTATTTGCCTGTCAGGAACCTGTCCAAACGGAATTACAGCGCCTGGAAGCCCGGGCCGAAAAAGTAACCATCATCCGGGATGACTATGGTGTGCCGCACATTTATGGCAAGACCGATGCCGATGCGGTGTTTGGGATGCTCTATGCCCAGTGTGAAGATGATTTTCCCAGGGTAGAAAGAAATTATTATTGGGCCATTGGCCGCCTGGCCGAAGCAGAAGGAGAGGAGGCACTCTTTAGCGACTTGCGTGCCCGCTTGTACATGACCATAGACGAAGCAAAGGCGCATTATGAATCGGCACCAGACTGGCTCAAAGAGCTTTGCGTGGCCTATGCCGATGGCATCAACTACTACCTGGCCACGCACCCGGAGGTGAAACCCAAGGTGCTCGACAAGTTCGAACCCTGGTTCCCAATGTTCTTTTTTGAGGGTTCTATCGGTGGTGACATTGAGTCAGTATCTACCCGCAGAATCAGGGCTTTTTATAACAATGATGAAGCCACTGCTTATGAGCCACTACAACCCGAACTGGGTTATGATGAAGAGCCAAAAGGCTCAAACGGATTTGCCATTTCAGGTGAACATACCGCATCCGGCAATGCTATGTTGTTGATCAATCCACATACCTCCTTCTACTTCAGAGGCGAGTCGCAGGTGGTGAGTGAAGAAGGACTCAATGCCTATGGTGCTACTACCTGGGGGCAGTTTTTTATCTACCAGGGCTTTAGCGAGAAAAATGGTTGGATGCATACTTCTACCCGGGTCGATTTCAAGGATGATTTTCTGGAAACGGTGGAAGAACGTGAGGGCAAACTGCAATATAAGTATGGCGAAGAATGGCGCGATGTGGAGGTGTCTGAAGTGACACTGAAATACAAAGACGGTAATGAAATGAAGGAGAGAACATTCCCTACCTACCGCACACATCATGGCCCAATTACTGGCAAAGTAGGCGACCAGTGGATGTCAACGGCCCTTAACTGGGAGCCAGTAGATGCACTCATTCAATCGTTTACCCGCACCAAAACCAACAACCACGATGAGTTTTGGGAAATGATGAAAATCAGACGCAACTCTTCTAACAATACCGTCTATGCCGATGCGGATGGCACCATTGCTTACTATCATGGCGATTTTATCCCCAAAAGAGATCCGCAGTTCGATTACTCCCAGCCGGTAGATGGCAGTAACCCTGCTACTGACTGGCAAGGCATGCATGAGCTGGAAGATATCATCACCATTGTGAACCCGGAGAATGGCTGGATTCAAAACTGTAATTCTACACCATTCACTGCCGCTGCTGAGTTTAGCCCCAAGCAGGCCGACTATCCTTACTATATGGCTCCCGACCAGGAGAATTTCAGGGGTGTGCATGCGGTGCAGGTATTAGGTAACGCCAAAGACCTGACCATTGATGGATTGATAGAAATGGCCCATGACCCTTACCTGCCTGCATTTGAAAAAGTGATACCCGGATTGATTGAGGCACTGGACCGAAACAGGGCGAAGAAAAGACAGTTGGCTGGCGCTTATGAGGTGTTGAAAAACTGGGATATGAAAACCTCCAAAGAGTCTGTAGCCATGACTTTGGCTCACTTTTACGGAATGGCCTACTACAGCAGCGGCAAAGCCCCACGTGACTTGAATGGCCTGGACAGGTTCCATCATTTGGGCACTGGCCTGCCGAGGGCTGATCGTATCGCCATTTTCGAGACAGCTGTGAATAAGTTGACCGAAGACTTCGGTACCTGGGAGGTGCCTTGGGGCGATTACAACCGCTTCCAGCGTCTGAGTGGTGACATGGATTTGCAGTATGACGACAATGCCGAGAGTATTCCGGTAGGCATGACCACCAGCAGATGGGGCGCCCTGGCGGCTTATGGAGCGAGAAGCTTTAATGGTACTAAGAAAATCTACGGCTACCGCGGCAACAGCTTCGTGGCCATGGTAGAGTTTGGAGACAAGGTAAAAGCCAAAACCATGCTGGCCGGTGGGCAGAGCAATGACCCGAACAATCCGCATTTTTACGACCAGGCGCAGCGCTATGCCGACATGCAATTCAAAGAGGTGGCCTATTACAAACCAGATGTGGAGGCCAGAGCCGAGGAAACGTATAAGCCGGGGAAAAGAAAGTAAGAAGTAAAAAGTCGGAAGACGGAAGTTGACTCACCCTTTAGGGCAGGGGCGCAATATGAGGTTAGTGCCGGGATTTGAATAATTAGAAAGAAGACCGAAGTCAGAAGCATAGCTCCCGGCTTCGGTCTTCCGACTTCAGTCTTCGCTACTCGTAACGTAATGCGTCCACTGGGTTTTGGCTAGCGGCTTTCCAGGTCTGAGAACCCACTGCCAGCAGGGCCAGGCTAAACAGAATGAACAGGGCAGAGAGTACTTCAATCAATCCAACATTGACGTGATGGTGAATTTCAGGCAGTACCAGCTTCTGCAGAAGCAGGTAGGCCAGAGCCCCTCCTAAAATGCCGGCTAGTACGATCAGCTTGATAAAACTTTTCGATAAGATCATGATCAGGTGACTCACCGTAGCACCTACCGCTTTGCGTATGCCAATTTCCTTGATGCGTGTTTCTGCATTGAATACGGCCATGCCTAAGAGGCCCAAACAGGCAATGCTGGCTGCTATAAAACCGAGGAAGCCAAAGACCCGGGTGAAGATGATTAGGAAATTGCTAGTCTCGTTCAACTGCTCATCGAGGAAGCTCAGGGCCAAATCGTTTTCTTTATCAACCGCAGCCCAGGCTTCTTCTATTTTGTTTACTGTGGTAATGAGGTCTGCACCCTGAATGCTGAGGTTGATGAACCTATAATTTTCCGGTGACTCAAGCAGTACAAGTGGATGTATGGCTTCTTCTATGTACTGGTAGTTGATGTCTTTGATTACTCCCGTTATGGTAGCCAGGCTGCCCGAGACGAAGAACTGCTCGCCCAAAATGGCTTCTGACGATTCGTAACCGTGGAATTTGACAAAGGCTTCGTTGACCATAACGCTACTCAGTTTTTCGTTTGACTCACGTTTCACATAGATGTCTCCCGCTACCACAGGGATTTCGTGTAGTTTGATAAACATGGGGCTGGCTGAGATAAAGTTGGTGCCGATGGAGTCATTGGTCACGGGGTTTTTCACCATGAGCCGGTTGTTGTAGCCGGTGCCCAAAATCATAGAGGAGGCCGATAAGCCATTTACTTCAGGTATTTTTTCCAGCTCCGTCATTAAGCGATCCTGGTCGTTGTTTTGTAGCTCAAGATTTACCAGATTTTCTTCCCGAAAACCCATATCAAAGGCCATGGTAAAGCGGTATTGCTTTAAGACCACATTCATGGTGATGAGGAAGAAGATTGAAATGCTGAATTGAACTACAATTAACACTTTCCTCAGGTTTACCTGTGAAAACAACTTTACTGAAGACTGGCTTCTAAGGGCCAAAAGAGGCTTGATTTTACTGAAGAAAAGAGCGGGGAAAATACCTGCGAAAAAGCCAATGAACATGGCAAACACGAGAAATGTCGCGATTAGCATCGGAGGGTTCTCAGGTTGCATTACCTCGTCTATTCGGGGTATGCTGGATATAAACAGTGGTTTGATGACTAAAAAGATGAGAATGGAAAAGCCTACTGAAACCAAAGTTAAGATGATGGTTTCGATGGTAAACTGACTGAAGATTTGACCTTTACTGCTTCCTACTACTTTTCTAATGCCAATTTCCTTAGAACGCCTAAGGGCACGGGCAATGCTCAGGTTGGTGTAATTAAAGCAGGCAGAGAGCAGTATCAACAGGGCCACCGAGCCCAGTACGATGATGGGCAAAGCGGGCATTTCAGTTCCCAATTGATTATTTAGGTTTTTACCAGGTACAATCTGAGAAACCTTTTGCGTGGCAAATTTGGCATAAAAGTGCTCTTGGGCTTCATAGAGTCTGGTGCCTTGTATGTCTAACCAGGATTGCAGGTAATCCAGGTTTTGACCTTCTTCTACCAGATAATATACATAACCATGTGAGAAGTCATTCCAATCATCCGATACCATTGCTATTCGCTCTTGCTGTTCCAGTGCTTCTGCGCTGCTAAAAGAACCGATCATTTCAAACTTAAAATGAGAGTGACTCGGAGGGTCGGCCATAATACCGGTAACCATGAATTCTCCACGGTCTGGAATCGAAATTAATTTGCCCATTAGGTCAACATCAGGGCTAAGTTTTTCTGCCAATGACCTGGTAAGAATGATGGAAAACGGGTTGGTAAGAGCCGAAGAAGGGTTGCCTTGTTCCAACTCAAAAGTGAATAAATCGAAGAAGTTGGCATCTGCATAAATGCCTTCTGCAAATAGGCTATTATCGGCTAGCTTTAAGCGGCCAGTAAACCAGCGCCTGATACGACTTACTGTCTCAATGCCAGGCACTTCATCCATCATTTTTTCAGCCAGGGGCATAGGAGTCGTTGCACCTTCGTTGCTGCGGTAGTCCGCCTGCATGGGAGTGCTGGTAATGCGGTAGAGTCGATCTTTATGCTCATGAAACTGATCGAATTGGACCACATCATAAACAAGGTTGACAATGAGCAGGGCCACTGACATGCCTATGGCCAGCCCGGTAATGTTGATGAATGTGAACAGGCGGTTTTTGCTGAGACTGCGGAAAGCCACCTTGAAAAAATTGATGTACATAGGTATTGAGTTTTGACGTGTTGTTTGATTTTTGAACCTCCTGACCACAGAAGGCCTTATCATTTTGAAGACTTCATTCCTGTAGATGTTTCGGGCTTTGACCGGGCCGTACTGTTCTACATTTTGATAGAATTCTTCTTCCAGGTCTCCCTGCAGCTCTCCATAGATAGATTCTTTGCAGAACCACTTGAAAAGCCGATTGGAAAACCCCGGTATGCGTTGCGGTTTATCCGCCATAAGCCGGATGCAGTTTCAGTTTCGGAATGCGGCTCCAGAGCTGTTCTCTCAGCTGGCGTGCCTCATGCAATGCTTCCACTCCTTTATTGGTCACCGTATAGTAGCGCTTGGGGTGGCCGCCACGTTCCGGGCTGGCCTCTCCCTGCTTCGATTTAATAAAGCCTTTTTCTTCCAGCCTGCTCAGCGCTGTGTGCAATGCGCCCCGGCTAATGTTTCGGTTGGTTTTTTGGTTGATTTCCTGCTTAATACTTACTCCATATGCTTCCTCATCGAGCACCATGATGGTGAGCAGTACAATCTCCTGGAATTCTCCTAAATGTGTTCCTTTCATGCTCTTTCTACTTTTTGATTGGTTCCCATCATTGCCATCTCCTCATCGGAATGGATAACCTGTATGTTGATATTGATCATCATATTCATTGTCATAAACATCTTTGAATGCTACCTGGAAAGCAAATTGCACTACTTTTTCGCCTCCTTTGGCGGTGACCAGTATAACTTCTTCTCCGGGCAGTAGCGTAAATTGCCCAAAGACCGTGCTCTGAGATACATCGATGGATGTGTCCAGGTTAGCAAGTGCTTTTTTCCAGTCTCTATACTGCCTTCCTTCGGCATCTAAATGTCCACTTTGGAAGATAGCAGGCCCAAACCCTTTGTTTTTAACTTTCAACATGGTGTATCCATCACTGTCTTTTTCCTTTTTCCATTCCAGGTAGGGCATCACTGAAATGCGGTCATGCTTTCGCTGTAAATTCACCTGCCAGACAGAGACGAACAGTGCAGAAAGTGCAATGATCATCAATGCATAAGAATCCAGTTTTGACATTGGGTTGTTGGCCATCTTTTTACTCGTTTCTTAAAGTTTCGGCAGGGTTGGCTTTTGCGGCTTTTCTTGCCTGTGAGCCTATGGTAGCCAAGGCGATGAAAATTACCAAAAGCGCTCCACTGGAAAGCTCCCAGAAGCCCACATCAATACTGTACTCCATGTCTTGTATCACCCTTGTTTTGAAGAGTTGCATGCTCAAAGGAATGGCAATGCCTGCCGAAATCAGGATGATGAAAAAGAAGTTTTTCGATAATAGGATCAAAAGGTTATATGCCGTGGCACCCAGTACTTTCCTAATGGTCAGTTCTTTGATTCGGGCCTCTGCGGCATAGGCGGCCATGCCCAACAGTCCCAGTATGGAAATGGAAATGGCCACAATGGCCAACATGCCGTAGGTTTTCATTGAAGAGGAGAGGGCGTTGTAGGTGCGTTCTATGTCTTCGGCAAAGAAGCTGGCCTCAAAATCATGATCAGTGTCTACCGTTTCCCAGGCATTGCTCAGTTTGTTCATGGTGGCCACCATGTCGTTACTGGCAACTTTTAGGTTTGCGTAGTAAAAGTTATTGGTGCGCTGCAGAAATGAAAAAGGCTTTACCTCATTATATACAGTACCATAGTGGAAGTCTTTCACCACACCTACTATCCTGAATGTATCTCGATAGTAAGAAACTCTTGTGCCTAAAGCCTCTTCATTGGATGGGAGTCCCATCTTTTCGATAAACTGCTCATTCACAATCATCTGATCCGTTACCAGGTCTGAATTGAAGTTTTGACCTGTCAGTAGTTCATGCCCCATGTTTTCCAGATAGTTGTCGTCAATCATGATGCTGTAGGTGGTGATAGAATCTCTACCCATGAGCAGTCGGGCATCGTCTGAGTTGAGGCCACCAGTACTGGGTACCATAGAAGAAAGCGAGATGCCCAGAACTTCAGGAACGCTTTCCAACGCACTTTTAATGAGCTCAGGATCGTTGTCTTGCATCTGCACATTCAGTATGTTTTCTGTGGTATAGCCCAGGTCAAAATTCAAGGCAAACTTGTATTGCTTGTAGGCCAAAGTCACCAGTATGGCAAAGCCCATGGACAGGGTGAACTGCATGCCGATCAGAACCTTCCTAATACTGAACTTGCGATTGGTGCCCAGGCTGGCAACACCCTTCAATATGCGCACAGGTTTGAGGCGGGTCATCAGCAAAGCTGGAAACATGCCTGCCAGAAAACCAATGACGATAGCAAATAGAAAGAACTGTAAATAAATATTGGTGCTTAAGTCAAGGGATACCGTGCGTGAAATGTAAAAATTCAACTCTAAAAACTCGGGCCTGATTACTCTGAAAAGTAGATAGGCAAGCCCTAATGAGAGCAATGAAACAAGAATGGCTTCTGCGATGAATTGAACGAAAATCTGACTTTTGGCGGCACCCACTACCTTCCTTACCCCAATTTCTTTGGCGCGTTTTAAGGAACGGGCAATGGACAGATTGGCATAATTGAAACAGGCAGAAAATACCACGATCAGGGTCAAAATGATCATGGAAGTCACATTCTCCCTGGGCATAACCGTGTATATCTGGTTGTATTTGCCATCACCAGGGAAAATGGAGGCCAATGATTCCATTTTAATGTCTATATCGAAGCGATGCCCCTTGCCTTTCTCCTGAGCAGACAGTTGATCCAGCCATACCTGAGCCGTTTCGGCAGTGGTACCCTCTGGCAGAAGCAAATAGACATAGCTACTCCACATATTGTTCCAATCAGAAGTTGATTGTCTGCCTCGTTCCGTAGCCTGGTAGGTGGAAAGTGATGCCAGGGCTTGAAATTTCATATGGGAATTACTGGGGATGTCTTTGAGTACACCGGTGATCTGGTAAGGCCTTTCATAGCGTTCTACTACTTCACCTACCACATCTTTGCGATTGAAAATACGCAGGGCCACGGTTTCGGTAACTACCAAAGAATAGGGCTCCTTCAGGGCCGTTTCAGGATTGCCATAAAGCAGGGGGAAGGTAAACACTTCAAGAAATTCAGGACTTACGAAATAGCCCCTGACAGGATGAGTTTCTGCTCCTTTTTTTACATCACCATTCAGGCTGTTGTAGACCGAGGCGACCTTTCCTATTCCGGGGAAATCGTCTCGTAACATTTGCCCTGCCAGTATGGAGGAGGTGGCATAGGCAGTTGATTCACCGTTTTCCTGCAAGCGATAGTTATTCACTCTCCATATGCGGTCGCTGTTTTCATGAAAGCTGTCGTAGCTATTTACCTCAGTGATGAAGGCAATGGTTATAAGGGCCACTGCCATGCTTACCGAAAGGCCTACAATGTTGATGGCAGAAAATAGTTTGTTGCGTTGCAGATTGCGCAAGGCAACCAAAGCATAGTTTTTGATCATAGCGGTTTGATTGGATGGATACAGGCGACTGCGAAAAGCCCTTACAACCGAAGGACGGAGCATTTTTATCACTTCTTTGCGATAAATAGACCGTGCTCTTTTTAGTCCGTACTGTTGCGTATGTAGATGAAACTCTTCCTCCAAATCACCCTCTAACTCAGCATAGATTTCGCCTTTGCAAAACCAGCGGAACAGGCGTTGATAAAACTGTGGAGGATGGGCAGAAGTCTTCATATCAGGCTTTCAAGTTCTTAAATGAAGACGCGCAAAGCGCAAATCCATTACAAGGGTTATGATGCTGGCTTTTAATCATGGGTGAATTATTAGATTGTCAAATTGCCTTAAGGTCGAAATCAATGCCTTTTTAGAGGTTCAATCCTTTTCATTAATCAAGTTCTGAAATGAAGACGCGCTCAAATAAGGAAAAGTTTTACTCCTATCAAAAAAAAATGCACCAGGCTAGGAGGCCTGGTGCTGTTTACGGGAAGAGTAGAAGGAAAATATGAAGAGGATTTACTCCGCCCTAAGGCTTTCAGTAGGGTTGAGGCTGGCAACTCGCCAGGTTTGCGAAACCACCACTCCGGTGACAAGGGCACCCAATAGCAACAGGCTTTGTATGAAAATACCTGGGCCAATTTCTAAGGGTGTCCGCATGTCTTGTGCTATACCGTCCTGAAAAAGGAGGTAAGCAATAGGACTGGCTACCATACCTGCAATGATCAGGGGAATGATGGTGCCCTTTAGGAGCAGTCTAATGATGGAGCTTATTTTAGCCCCTAATACTTTTCTGATGCCAATTTCTTTTACCCTGGTTTCTGCGTTGTAGAGTGAAATGCCAAGCTGACCGAGCAGGGATATGGCGATGATGGCGAAAGACATAAAGCCTTGTGCTTTGATGAGGTTGATAAACTCGTCTATTGGTTTGTCAAGAAAAACTTTGAGGAATTCAGGCTCAAACCGCGCTTCAGGGTGCACTTCTTTCCAGGCAGCCTCCAATTGAGCCAAAGTCTGGTCCTGGTTCTGCTCATTGATATTAGCGATCAATACACCTTGATTGGCTCCGCTGTTAGCGCCCACAATCATCATGGGTTCAACACTGTGGTTGAATGGATTGCCAATGGCGATATCGCCTACCACACCTACAATGGTGAGGTTGCCATCTTTTGATTTTAGACTTTTGCCTACAGCCTGCTCAAAGTCGATGTTCATTATCTGGAGCAACTTACGGTTCACCAGCACTTCTCTGCTGCCTTCTGAAGTCGATGCCGAATTGAAAAACCGGCCTTCCAGTAGTTTAGGAGCCAGCACATCGTCAAAATGCTCATCGGCAAAAAAGAACTGAATATTGGTGCTGCTATCTGCGGTTTCTAATTGGTAAAACGCCATGGTGGGACCCATGGCATGGCCAGGTATATTCGATAGCAGCGTACTGCTTTTTACCGCAGCAATTTTCTCAACAAGGGGTTTGAGCAGGGCTGCTTCCTTTTTTTGAGTTCTGATCAGCAATCTGTTTTCAGTCTCAATTCCCTGAGAGGTGTTTTTAATCAGCTGCGCCTGCTGGTAGAGCATGGTAACAAACACCACACAGAACATAGACAGGGTGAGCTGAAAAGTAGTGAGCCCTCTTCTCACCCACATAATCGACATTCTTCGGTTTTTTACCTGTCCGTTAAAGAGGCTCAAAGGGTTGATACGCGCAAAGTGCAGGGCAGGAAACAGGCCAGCCATCAGTCCGGTGAAGGCAGCAAAAGCACCGAAGGTCAACAGAATATTCAGATCCAACTTGGGATTGAAAAGGCCTGAGAAAAAGGGAAGGTTGGCCACAAAGTCATCGGAGTAGTAGCGGTAAATGCCAACGCCCAGTAACAGCCCCAGGAAAGAGAAAATCATGGTCTCGGCCAATATTTGTCCAGCTATCTGTCCGTTGGTACTGCCACTCACTTTTCTAATGCCAATCTCTTTGGTACGCTGCACAGCCCTGGCTATCGAAAGATTGGTGTAGTTGAATCCGGCTATGAGCATTAGCACAGCTATCATGATGGCGAACGTAATAAAACCTTCACGACCGATCACAATGCCTATTTCGTTCATCACAGGCTCACCAAATGCCAATCCTTTCACGGGCTTGGCACGGAAGCTAAAAGTGCTGTTTTCAAGTCCATTGAGCCTGTTTACACTCGCTGAGAAAAGCTGAAGTCGTTGGGATAAAGAGTTGGCGTCCGATTCTTCCTTGAGTTTGACATAAGCATAATTGCTATAAACATCGGCCCAGCTAAGGCTGTAGGGTTGGGCCTCACCATTGGCTTTGATAGAAACATCGGGCAAGGCGCTGATTATTTCAAACTGCATATGGGAACTGCCCTTGGGCGACTCAATTACTGCCCGTATTACCTTCTGGTCTTTGGTGACTTTGCCAATAGGGTATTCCCCGTTAAACACGCGTTCGGCCACATCTTCGGTAATGGCGATGGAGTTCACATCATTGAAGATTTCCTGAACATTGCCATGGATGGTTTTGAAGTTGAACATCTCGAAGAAAGCCGGCTCTGTGGCAATGCCAAAAGTGGGCAGATCTACTCCATTCATGTCAAATACAGTGGTGGCATTTTTAGTAATGTGGCAGAGCATTTCCACATCGGGGATGCTCATTTTCAATTGCGCTACGGCAGGATAGGGCACCGTGGCATACTGGGTTTGATAGGAGACATTCTCCTGCTCCACCACGTTTTCAATCCTGTACAATTTGCCCAAGTCTTCGTGCTGCCTGTCGTAGTTAAATCCAGTGTAAATCAGGTTGACCATAAACAGGCATACCGACAAAGCAGCTGCCAACCCAAATACATTGACTGCACTGAATACTTTATGGCGAATGAGGTTTCGGAACGCCAATTTAAAGTTCATGTAGAATAAGGATAACATTATGAGTTTTTGAAGTTTAAGAGGCCTTCTGACCACTGAGGGCCTCATCATTTTTAAAATTTGTATGCGATAAATGGCTTGTGCTTTGGCTTCTCCCATGGCTTCCAGGTCGCGGAAAAAGTATTCTTCCAAATCGCCTTGCAACTCTTCAAAGTAATCGGCATTGCACAGCCACTGAAACAGGCGGGTGAACAAAGGAGAAGGCCTTGGCAACTTTTGTTTATTCATAGTGCAACGATTCCGTGGGGTTTCGATTGGCGCTGCTCCAGGTTTGGTAGGTGATTAAGCCTAAAACTATCAGGCTAAAGAAAGAGAAGCCCAGAACGAAGTCTTCGACACCAATTTTTAGCGGTATGGTAAATGAAGGCACGGCATTGATGTAGAACATATAGGCCAGGGGGCAGGCAATGAGCGCACTAATGATCAACTGTACATAAGTGCCTTTTAAAATGAGGTTAATTACCTGTTTAAAGTTGGCCCCCAGCACCTTTCTTACCCCAATCTCCTTTTCCTTTGCCTTGGCCATGTACATTGACATGCCTATTTGCCCCATGATGGTAATGGTGATGATGGCGCACAAGACGAACATGACGGCCTTTATAATATTTTTAAATTGATAGAGGCTTTGATCCAACATATCATTTAAGAAAAAGGGTTGGAAAGCTTCATTGGGAAACTGCTCATGGTATAGCTCCTGAATACTGCTCAGAGTAGCGGCAAAGGAATTTGGAGTCAGTTCCAGCAGAAAAGACAGCGGGTCGGTGTTGGGGTTAATCCATATGGCTGTTGCTTCGGGGTCAACCACCTGTCCGGAGATATAGAGGTTTTCCACTGTTCCCAATACAGGGAAATACTCTTCATTGCCTAGCGAATACATGCCTTGAGAGACATGGAGTATGGAGTCACTCAACTCTTTCTCGAACAGGTCATTGACAAGAAAGAACGGCCTGCTAATTACTGTCGGTCTTTTACCAAACCAGGTGATCGATTCTTCAATTAACGCTATTATCGCGGTATCTGCCATAAGAATTTCTGCACTCATAAATGGGTGATTTTCGATATGTTCCTTCTTAATGGCCCAGGAGGCGGGTGCCTGAATAAAGGGCAGCCTTTCAATAGTGGTGACTGAATTGACACCTGTAATACGGTTGAGCTCATTTCTGAAAACGAAATTGCTTGAGTCGGCCGTTGGGACTTGAATGGCTACATAATTCTCTTTGGTAAAAGGGGTGTCCTGGTTGGTGATCAAGCTGGACTGATGAAGGAGTATAAATCCGAATATGAAGACAAACAGACCAATAGACATCTGAAGGGTAATCATTGTCTTTTTCAGGTGCTTAATGGATAATTTGCCTTTCCCTTTGGTCTTCCTAAATAGCTGAAGTACCGAGGTATTGGAGAAAATGACACCTGGAATAAGCCCCGAGAAAATGGCCATGAGCAAAGTGAAGAGGAAGAAGAGGGACGTTTGTTCAAAGCCCAGCGAGGTTTGAAAATAGAAATCAGAAAAGGTGGCGAATTTTGGAGCGAGCCATTTGAATAGTAAGAGCCCAAACAGGAAGGCCATTAAGGACAAAATGATGGTTTCAGCTAAAAACTGAAGTACAAGGGAGCTCTTCTTGCTTCCCATAACTTTCCTGACAGCTATTTCTTTGGTTCTTGCAAAAGCACTGGCCATGGCCAGGTTGGTGTAGTTAAAGGTGCAAATGCCCATGAGAATGATCATCAATACGATTACTATTCTTTGGCCGTCAGCAGACAGGAGGTCTCCTTGATTTTTAATGGCATCAGAGCTGGCTAAATCTTCCAGGGCTTCTAGTTTATAATCGAAAATCGGCTTGTTTTCCATTTGATCCAGCTCCTCATTTACCTCTCCCGCTATGGTATTCAGTTTGGCTTGAATAAAGCTTTCCTCAGCATTGGGCAACCGTTTTATATACAGTTGTTGTAGCTGATAAACCGTCCATGAACTATAAAAGCTTTCCGAATCTTTGTCTTTCAGGTCATTTGCAAGAATATCAAACTTCAAGTGGGAAACCTTATGTGGAGTTTCGATAACCGCCCCTATGATATAAGGCCCAATGAGGGCGCCAATCACCGTTTCAGGATCGTAGTATTTGTCCATCAGAGCTTCCGTAATTACCACATGGGTTTTGCCGTCAAAGATGGAAGTTGGGTCGCCCAGAAGTACGTCATAGTCAAATACCTCAAAGAAATCTTTATTGACAGAACTGGCCTGAAAAGTATGCTTTGCGCCTTTCAGAAATGCTTCAAAACCCCATGCACTATTCTGGATAATGGCAATTTTCTCTGCTTCAGGTATGCCCTCCTGAATCTTTTCGTAGAGGGGGATTTGAGAGGTAGCCCAGGTTTGGTTACCGATAAAGGTGTTGGCTTCAGTATTGACCCGATAGATCAACTCTTTGTCAGTAAATTTCTGATCGAGTTGCTGGTTGCTGTAGATCGCATTCAAAGAGAAAAGACAGATGGAAAGCGCTGCGGCAAAACCCACCACATTTAAGGTGGTATAGGCACTGTGCTTTTTTAGGTTCCTATAGCTGGCCTTGAAGGCATGTACAACGAATGCCCAATTGACAAAGCGCTTGAAAGGAACCTGATAAATGACTGAGGGACGTATCATTAATAGTACTTCTTTACGGTAGGTTTTTTTAGCATAACTGAGCCCTTTTTCCTCCAGGTTTTCGTAGAATTTTTCTTCCAGGTCGCCTTGCAGCTCTTCCAGGAAGTCGTCTTTGCAAAACCAGCGGAATAATAGACTGTAGTACTTTGGAGGCTCCATTTACTCGTTCCTTAAATACTTGATGGGATTAGAAACAGCTGTTCTGATCAGTTGCGAGCCTATGGCGAACATGGCTACTGCAAGTACTATGATTGCTCCGGTGCTCATCTCAATGATACCAATGTTGATGGTGTACACGAAATCTGAGATGATTATACTTTTGAAAGCATAATAAGTAGTGGGTATAGCAAGTGTTACCGACAACAGAAACATCATAAGGAAGTTTCTGGATAGGAGCCTTATCAACTGTAGTGTCTGGGCTCCGAGTACCTTTCTGATGGTCATTTCCTTCATCCTGATCTCGGAGGTATAAACCGCCATGCCCAGAAGTCCCAGGGTGGAAATTACTATGGCTACAATTGCCAGGAGTCCCAATGTTTTCAAGGATGACGAAATATCTGAGTAGGCACGTTCGATGCGATCGTCATAAAAAGTGGCTCGAAATGGATTCACCTGATCAACTTCTTCCCATAATTCTTCAAGCTGTACCAGGGTCTTTGTAATGTCGGAAGAGGCCACCTTAAGATTGACTATTTCGAACTGCGATTTGTTCCCAAGGAACATGAAAGGCTCAATGTCGTTGTCAAGCGTGCCATAGTGAAAATCAGCTACCACACCTACGATTATTCGCTTCTTGCCTTGTATCCATATGTGTTGTCCGATAGCCTCCTCAGCCGTTTTGATTCCCAGGCGTTGCTGTAAATGCTCATTGATAATCCCTTGTTTGTTCAGGTTAGCTCCCTTAAAGTCGCTTCCGGCAATAAGCTTGTGTCCCAGGTTATCAAGATACCCCTCACTGATGTGAAGGTTATAAATGATAGTGGTGTCTCTTCCTTCAGCGTAGATACCCCTGTCTCTCCAAAGGCCTCCAACACTTGGAACCGAATTGGAGGCGGATGCTTGTAGTACATTGGGTTGTCTGGAAAGCGCATTGATCATGAGGTCCGGATTATTACCTTGGAGATTGACGTTGAGGACATTTTCCGTATTGAATCCAAGATCAAAGTTGAGTACGTAGCGGTACTGTTTATAGGTAAGGGTCACCATGATGGCAAAGGCCATGGAAAAGGTAAACTGTAATACTATTAATATTTTTCTAGCGTTGAGACCTCCGTGTTTCATCAGCGAAGAATGCCCCTTCAAAGCCTGGATTGTTCTGAATTTTGAAAGAACCAGGGCTGGTATGATCCCTGCCACTATACCTACCCCGATGGCAAAAAATAAAAAATAAAGATATGTATTGAAGGCCATTTCCATGGTTAGGTAGCGCTCGATATTCTGATTCAATGCCAGAAATTGGGGCCGTAGGAAGATGAAGATGACATAGGCAAAAATGAGAGCCAGGAGGGCGATGATAACGGCTTCAAGTACGAATTGTACCAGCAATTGACCCCGGTACGCGCCAATGACCTTTCTTACGCCCACTTCTTTGGCCCTTTTAAGGCTGCGAGCAATAGATAGATTGGTATAATTAAAACAGGCGGAGAAAAGGACGATTGCGGACAAAATCAGAATTGAATTGACAGTCGAAACCTCCATACGGGCACCTATCTCATTGTAGAGTTTTTCTCCCGGAAATATGTCCTCAAGCTGCTGCAATTCCAGCTGAGCCTGATGATTGCCGGATTTGCTGTTTTCTTCATTTGCCAGTTGGTCGAGATTTTCTTGTAGTTGTGACTTGTCTGTTCCTGGAGACAGTAGTGCATAGGTATGGCTGTTCCACATGTTTTGCCAGGTCATGAACCGTTGATTATTCCGGTTCATAAGCTCCAGGGTACTGAAAGAACCCACTGCTTCAAACTGCATATGTGATTTCCTTGGAGGGTCCTGACAAATGCCTGTAATAGTGACCGTATTGCCTTTGTCCCATTCCACGGTTTCTCCTACCACATCAGTGTGCCCAAAAAGTTTTAGAGCAGATGATTGGGTAAGTACCAGAGACAGCGGCTCCTTCAGGGCGGTTTCAGGGTCACCTGAAATCAATGAAAAACTGAAAATATCAAAGAAGCTCTCATCCGCCAATAGCCCCTTTAATGAGATGGTGTTATCTCCTTTCTTTGCTTCGCCACTGAAGTTTCGGTGTATGGCAACAATTTTTTCATAGCCTGTAAAATCCTCTTTCAGGCGTGACCCTAAGATTACAGAAGAACTTGCATAGCGGGCAGTTGGGTCATTGCCCTCCTTCAAGCCTGTTATAATACGATAGATGCGATCACCTTTTTCATGAAAGCGATCATAGCTGTACGTTTCATTAAGAAAACCTATGGCCAGCAGCCCTACGGCCATACTAATGGCCAGTCCCGTGATGTTGACGAATGAAAATAGTTTGTTCCGAGCAATGCTTCTGAAGGCGATGATGCTATAATTTCCGAGCATGGCTACATTGTTTAGTGGATAATTGATTTTGACCTTACTTATGACCGATGGGCGAAGCATACCCAGAACGCCTTTCCAGTAAATGACTGAGGCTTTCCTGGGCCCCGAAGACTCGCAGTTGTGATGGAAATGCTCTTCCAGATCACCTTGGAGTTCTTCGAAATAGCGGCTGTCACAAAACCATTCGAAGAATTTGTAGGCCGCCTTTGGGGGGCTGTTTTCGTCCTTGAAGCTCATGGCTTGCCAAATGCTACTTTTGGTACTTCACTCCATAGCTCATCGCGTAGGCTTTTGGCCTGCTCCAGGGCGTTTTTCCCCAGGTTAGTCACCTGATAAAAGCGTTTGCGTCTACCTCCTCTTTCGGCAGTGGCACCTCCATATACAGAGCTGATGAAGCCTTTTTCGTCTAGCCGGGTGAGGGCTGTGTGCAAAGCACCTCTGCTTACCTTGCGACCGGTTCTGTTACTTATTTCGTCTTGAATAGAAACGCCATAAGCATTCTCGCTTAGTACGAGGATAGTCAGTAGAACGATCTCTTGAAATTCACCTAAGTATGTACCTTTCATTGTATTTGATTCTTAAATGAGAACCAAATATATATGATTATGTTTCTTAAATGAAGACCAAATGAGAAAAAAATTTGCGAACCCCGTTAAGAACTCGCAAATTTTGGCTACTCGCTTCGCAGGTTTTTTATGGGATTGGCCAGGCTGGCACGCAAGGTTTGGAATGAAACAGTAGCTGCGGCAATTAAGAGTAAAACGACTACAGGCACTATGAATAAATCGGCCGTAATGTTAATGCTAAAGGCGAATTCATCCAGCCAGTCGGCAATGCCAAAGTAGGCGATGGGCACTGCTATTACATTGGCAATGAGCATGAGGAAGAGGTAGCGTTTGGAAAACAAAGTGGTGATTTCCATGCTGCTGGCACCCAATACACGCCTGATGCCTATTTCCTTGGCTTTTTGCACCACGCTATAAGAGGCCAGTCCGAAAAGCCCCATACAGGCAGCCAAAATGGCGAACATTGAAAAGGCGTTGAAAATACTGGCAAAGGCAAGGTCGGCCTGGTACTGCCTGTTGAAGAAGTCATCCAGAAAATAGTAATCTACGGGATTACCCGGAAAGGCTTCCTGAAATTGCTGTTCTACTTCATTGACTGTCGTCTGTAGGTTGGCAGGATTGATGCGCAAAGAAAAATAGTCAACCGATGCCCAGCGATATAGAAAAGTGGCAGGAGTATAGTCGGAATGTAGTGAATTCCAGTTGTGATTTTTAACCACACCTCGTATGAAAATGGTGTCGCCACTTAATATGATTTTTTCATTCAACGCATCTTCTGCAGTACCAAGTCCTAGTACTTCAAGGCTTGCTTCATTGATGATCATGCCATGTTCAACCCTTTCTTGCGAGAATTCGAAATTGCGCCCAGAGATCAATTCAATCCCAAAGGTTTCTAGAAAATTCTCATCTACCCAAGTAACATCCGTGTGCAGATTGGTAGAGCTTTGGTTGCCAGACTTTCTTACTTCGGTGCCCCAATTATAGCCAGCACCGGGTACGCTTCTGCTCGAAGCAAATGACTCAACCGTTGCAAATTGGGTCATTTTATTTTTGAATGCCTCAAATCCTGCTCTTGATACATTTACCTCTGGCCCCTTCACAGTCAGTATCTGACTTAGGTTCATGCCTGTACCTTGGTTTTGCATGAAGTTCAGCTGTTTTGAAACTGTAAATGTGCCCGCGATGAGTAGCGTAGAGATGATAAATTGAAAAACGACCAGGCCTCTGCGCATGGAAAAAGTACGACTCTTTTTAGACACAACCTTACCCTTTAAGGCAGTTACGGTTTTGAATGATGACAATACTACTGCAGGATAAATGCCAGCCAGCACGGGGCCCACAAAAATGAGTCCGACCAGGGCAAGGGCAATAAATGGCTGTGAAAGGTTGACTACTAATTTGGCCCCAATGGCATCGCTCAACAGTGGTATGGCCGCATAAGTGAGGAAGATGGCAAGACCAATTGCAATGAGGTTTACCCAAAAAGATTCTATCAGAAATTGAACTACCAATTGTTTCTTATGTGCGCCCATGGCCTTCTTAATTCCTACCTCTAGCCCTCTTTCGCTAGCCTTGGCAGTAGAAAGGTTGATGAAGTTGATCCAGGCAATGATCAAAATGAACACAGCAATGATGATCATGAAATAAACGGATTTAATGTCGCCAGGAGCACGAAGTCCTTCAGGGGCTCCATCTACATTTGACCTGAGATGAAGATCCCTTATGTTTTGAATAGATAATACTACCTTCAAACCATCAGATTCAAGTGTTTCTCCCTGGTACTTCTGCATCAAATCAGCCATTTTAGAAGAGGCAGCAACCTCGTTTTCAGCATTATTGAGCATTACATAAGTATAGAAGTTTGTCCAACCCCAATCGGCCCCTTGAGACTGGTACTGCTCATCTGATAATGCCTTTTCGATAGGCAATAAGAAGTCAAAATTAAAGTGAGAGTTACTGGGTAGGTTTTTAATTACAGCAGTGACCTTCATGTTACCTCTTGCCCAACCACCGTTGACATTCAGTACTTTGCCTATTACTGCTAATTCTTCATTCCCGAAATATTTTATGCGCATCGATTCGGAAATGATGATAGAGTTGGGGTCATCAAGTGAGGTGGAAAGGTCGCCTTGAAGTGCTTCCAAAGAGAACATTTCTAAAAATGAAGGCTCAACAAAAGTTAGCGCCTCTTCTCTGAACGAACCGGTATTTACCGAGTCTACCACTTTGCTTATTACTGCTCCTTCGTAGTAGGGATGGACTCGCGACTGCATCGAAATTTCAGGTAAGTCTTTGATGAGTGCTGGCCCAAGAGCAAAGCCTGTGTAGGGGTTAATGCCTCCACCTTCCCCTTCATGGAAAGATTGTTTTTGCACTTGATAAAGCCTGTCAGCGTTATCATGAAAGCGATCATAGCTTAGTTGGAATATGACATAATGTGCTATGATAAGGCAGGCGGCTATGCCAATGCCCAGGCCGGCAATATTGATAAATGAATAAAGCTTGTGCTTTGCCAAATTGCGAAAAGCAATGAGCGTGTTGAGTTTGAACATGGTGGTGTTGATTTGAGTTTTGAAAATATTTTTGACCGCAAAAGGCCGGAAAAACCGGATGACGTCCAGTACATAATAAAGCCGTGCCATACCCTTACCATTGCGGGTGTAGCGCTTATTGTAATCCTCATGAATGTCTCCTTCAATGTCTTCAAGCAGCTCTGGCTTGCAGTACCATCGAAGAATTTTCTGAGGAATTCTGGGTGCCCTATGATCCTTTACTGTTTGATTCACTAATGATAGTTTACCTGCAGCACTACATCAGGAATGGCATTCCATAGTGCTTCTCTTTGTTGCTTGGCTTCAGATAGCATTTTTACGCCATAGGCTGTGATGGTGAAGAATCGCTTGCGCTTGCCGCCCCTTATTTTGGTGGCTTCACCTAGCTCACTTTTGATGAGCCCCTTCTTCTCCATGCGGTTCAAAGCAGCATGCACGGTACTTAGGGTGACCTTTCTCCCTGTTCGTGCCAATATCTCTTCTTTAATGCCTACGCCATAGGCTTCAGGGTACATGGCTCCAATGGTGAGCAGTACCAACTCCTGAAATTCTCCGAGGTTTGTGCCTTTCATGGTTAATGTATTTAATTCGTAAATGACGATTAAATCTACTTAATAAAATTCGCAAATGACGATTATATATAAAAACGAATGGTAGCGACCTGTGGCAGGGGATGTGCAAACTGCTGAAAAAGTGGTATGAAATGGCAGAAGTACGAAGGTCAGACCGGTAGACATCAGGGACCAATCGATAATGACTAGACTTTTAACCTCTAGACTTGGTATAAACTCAACGGTCAGACCGCTCCAAGCAGCCTGACCGTTTAGTATCAAGGTCAAACCTCACAGGCCTGACCAATGGTGTATGTCCGCTATTCTGTCCTCAAAGTCTGAGCAGGGTTAGACTTTGCGGCTTTCCAGGTTTGCGAACCAATGGTAACAAAGCCAATGGTGAAAATGATGACCACACCCAGGAAGAGCTCAACAATACCAATGTTGGCCTTATAAGCATTGTTTGCCAGCAGTACCTGATCAAAAAGGAAATAGGTAAGCGGAATGGCAATGGCCGATGCTATGATCAATAACCACATGAAGCTCTTTGAAAGTAACTTAACCAGGTGGCCCTCAGTGGCACCCAGTACTTTGCGAATGCTTATTTCTTTCAACTTAGTTTCGGCTGTATATACCCCCATGCCAAGTAAACCGAGGGCAGCTATAGATATAGTTAGAAAGGCAAGGAATCCTATGATGGTAAACATCACCGAAAATTCAGCATAAGCCTGTTCTATCCTTTCATCGTAAAAGGAGCCCTCAAACTCATGCACCGGATCAAACTCGGCCCAGGCAGCTTCAATCTTCTTACGCGTTTCCACCATGTTGTCGCCTGAGATTTTCAGGTTGAGCACATCAGCATCTTGTGGAATGTGACGAAATCCAAAGTTTTCAATTTTTGATTGAATGGTTTGATAATTGAAATTCTCGACTACTCCGCGAATCATCAGTTTATCATTGTTTAATTCCACAAACTTGCCTAGAGCTTCTTCTGGTGTGCCCAGGTTAAACCTTTTCAAAGTAGCCTCATTGAGTATAATGCTTTCCTGCTTTTCTACTTTGTCGCGCTCAGGAAAATTGGTGCCCGCCAATAGCTTGTGTTCCATCAGATCCAGGTATTTATGATCGATGGCCGAGAAATACACGGTAGCCGAATCCAAATGGTCTTCAGTGTACATGCGATTGGCCCAACTACTACCCACGCTCAGCAGGTGTGAGCATTTCGACATGTCGGTCACTTCCGGGATCGATTCGAATAGTGCCTGGGTAAGTTCAGGATCATTGCCCTGAAGTCTTACGTTCAATACATTTTCGGTGTTGAAACCCAGATCGAAATTCATGGCGTATTTGAACTGCTTAAAGGCAATGCTGGCAGAAATGATAAAGGCCAGAGAGAGCGTAAACTGAAAAACGATGAGCACCTTTCGCAAGCTGATTTTTGAAAACAGCCTGGTGCCACTAGAGTCTTTCAATACACTGATGGCTTTAAGTTTGGACAAGAACATGGAAGGTAAAAAACCAGCGAGCATGCCTACCAATAAGGCAAACAAAACGAACCATATGAAAAGACCAGGAGGGTGTTCTAGCCGTAGTGTATTCTGGATGTCCGGGTTGAGGTTTAGGAATAGGGGCCTTAGCACGAAAAAGAGCCCGTATGCTAGTAATAATGAGCCTAGAGCAATGATGCAGGCCTCCATGATGAACTGCGTAAATACTTGTCCACGTGTTGCGCCTACCACCTTGCGCACGCCTACTTCTTTAGCCCTGCGCAATGAACGTGCAATGGAAAGATTGGTGTAATTAAAACCAGCTGAAAGTATGACTATGAAGGCCAATGTCCCGAAAATCCAGAGCATGGTGCCGCCCATACTTTCGCCTAATTGATTAGACATGTCTTCAGGGCCAGTCATAATACCGGTGACGGGTTGAAAGGAGATATAAGCTTTGCTGATTTGCAGCTTTTCATTCTCTTCCTCTGCAATGCTGGCCATGCGACTCTCCAACTGGCCCAGGTCGGTGTTGTCATTAATTCTGAAGTACACATAGTTAGACCACATGTTCATCCAGCGCAGATAATTGTTCTCCTCATCTTCCGCTTTCAATTCTGTTTCATGGGTGCTGAAAGAGATCAGCGAATTGAATTTCATATGAGAGTTGAAGGGTGGCTTTTTTACTATGCCCGTAACCTTATAAAGCTTCTCGTTGAGTTCGATGTTCTGATCCATTGGATCTTTGCCCTTGAAAAATTTCTCCGCAGTTTCATCGGTTAGCACAATGGAGTAAGGTTCGAGCAAGGCTGTTTCCATGTTGCCGCGCAAGAGTTCAAATGAGAGAACCTTAAAGAAGTCTTCGTCTACCCAAAGCCCGTCCAGGGGAAATCTAAAATCGTCAATGGTAGCGTCAGCCGAGAAAGTGCGGCTAATGATGGTAGCTGCTTCATAACCAGGTACCTCTTCTTTGAAGCGTTTGCCTGCTAAAATGGAGGTAGAGGCGAAAATGTTTGGGTCTTCTTGTTGTCTTTGATAGGTGTTGTTAAACCGGTAAAGCTCATGGGCATTTTCATGGAAGCGATCGTAGCTTTTCACTTCAGCAAAGAGTGTGATCATCAGCAGGCAGACCGACATGCTAATGGCAAGCCCCACAATGTTAATGGCCGAAAAGAGCTTGTTTCGCGCAATGCTCCTCAGCGATGTTTTAAAGTAATTCCGTAACATGATTGTTGTTGTTATGTTATTGAGTATTTCGAGTTTTCTGACCGTATAGGGACGCATAAATTTGAACACGTCCATAATGAAATTGAGGCGAGCCCTTCTCATTCCTTTCTCCGCTACATTCCGCTCATAGAACTCATGCAGGTCGCCCTGTAGGTCCTCAAGCACTTCTGGTCGGCAGTACCATTCCAGCAACTTGTTGGCCCATCGGGGTGGAGATTTAAAAGGAGGGATGCTCATGCTATTTTTAGATTAAAATCAGGGATGAGGCTCCAGTAATGATCTCGCTGCTGCTTTACTTTGGTAAGGGCTACCTTGCCGGCATGCGTAACAGTGAAAAACCTCTTTCTGCGACCTCCGCGTGTTTTAGTGGCCTCACCCAGGTGAGAATTCACATAGCCTTTATTCTCAAGCCGGTTGAGCACAGCATGCACCACACCTAGCTTCACGCTTCGTTCTGTCACTCGGGCTATTTCATCAACAATGGCGACACTGTACGCTTCCTCCATCAACGCAGCAATGGTCAGGAGTACCACTTCTTCAAATTCCCCAAGGTTCGTTCCTTTCATGATTTTCTTATTTATTCCTTAAATGTATGAAAAATGGATCTTGAGAAAATGATTATTTATACAAATAGTGAATATATGCTCTGTCAATACTTCGCATGTTGCTAGTTACCTGGCTTATTTGGTAGGAGAAAGCACATTGAGGTGAACTGGCGATAACTTGTAGTAAACCGTAGAAGGGGTTTATTCAACAAAAATATATTTACACGTAAGATTTTTGTAAATTGTACGTATAAACTGAAAGAGATGGATGCCAAGGTTACACTCAGCTTTGATGAGGAAGTTATAAAATCGGCCAAGAACTACGCCAGGAAGAATGGTATGAGTCTGTCGCGGCTCACCGAGTTTATTTACCGCCAGCTTGCCTCTGAAACTTACACCCACCTGGAAGACCTGCCCATTGATGACTGGGTAGGCATGGTAGCGGAGGGGCAGGCCGAGTACAGCGTCAAACGCAAGAAAAATCTCAAGAAAGATTTTTACGAGAAGAAATGAAGGTCAAAGCTTTTCTGGACGCCAGCGTGTTGGTGGCCGTCCTCAACAAAGAATTTCCTGAATATACCTATGCTGCGAGGGTGCTGAGCTTGGCTAACAAAGATCAATTTGAGCTTTATACCTCCCCTTTATGCCTGGCCATAGCCTTTTATTTTGCTTCTAAAAAGAGTGGAGACCTCAAGGCCAAAAAAAAGATCCAGCTTTTGAATGAGCACCTGTCACTAGCTGGTATTAATCAAAGGGCAGTGCAGCAAGCCATTGCCAATCCAGAGATCAACGACCTGGAAGATGGCTTTCAATATTATGCGGCTGTTGAGGCGGGGTGTCAGTGCATAGTAACGGCCAACCTGCAAGACTTTTATTTCGGTAGGCTAGAGGTGCTCACCTCCGAGCAGTTTATTTTACAAAAAGCAGTGAAGCCCAATAAAAAAGGAGCCCATTAGGCTCCTCACTTTAGATATATTACTCTGATCATTAAACGGTCATGATCTCGCTTTCTTTGTGACTTAGCAGATCGTCCATACTTTTTACATAAGAGTTGGTCAATTTCTGCACATCGTCTTCAGCACCTTTGATAGCATCTTCAGGTGCTCCATCTTTCTGCAGCGCCTTCAGCTCATCATTGGCTTCTTTGCGCGCATTTCGAACGCTAATCTTGCCATGCTCAGTCACTGCCTTGGCTTGTTTTGTCAGGTTCACCCTGCGCTCTTCAGTAAGTTGCGGTATGCTAATGATGATTTGCTCACCATCGTTCTGTGGGTTCAGTCCCAGGTCGCTGTTTCTAATGGCCTTCTCAATTTCGGCAATCAGCGTTTTTTCCCAGGGCTTCACAAACAAGGTGCGGGCATCAGGTGAAGTGACAGAAGCAGTTTGGTTAATAGGTGTAGGGCTGCCATAGTAATCAACCATAACACCATCCAGCATGCTTGGCATGGCTTTTCCTGCGCGAATTTTCGCCAAACCTGATTTAGCCGCTTCCACAGCCTTTTTCATCATTTCTTCAGCGGCAGCTAGGTAAAATTCTATCTCTTCCATGATTCTATCAGTTACTAATGAGCGTACCTACTTTTACTTCCCCCTGCATCAGGTTGTTCAGATTGCCCGGTTTGTTCATGTCAAAAACAATAATAGGAACATTATTTTCTTGACACAACGTAAAGGCAGTCATGTCCATGATGTTGTAACCCTTAGATATTACCTCATTAAAGGAAAGTTCTTCAATACGAGTGGCATTAGGGTCTTTTTCCGGGTCGGCCGTATAAACGCCATCTACCCGGGTGCCTTTCAGTACCACATCTGCTTCAATTTCAATGGCCCTTAGGCTAGCGGTAGAATCAGTTGTGAAGTAGGGGTTGCCAATACCCGCCCCAAAAATCACGATTCTGCCTTTTTCAAGGTGTCTTACCGCTCTGCGTCTGATGAATGGTTCGCAAACCGCTTCCATTTTAATACCAGACATCAGGCGAGTGTACATACCATGCTTTTCCAAAGTGCTCTGAATGGCCATGGCGTTGATTACTGTGGCAAGCATGCCCATATAATCGCCCTGAACCCGGTCAATGCCTGAAGCCTCTGCCTGAACCCCCCTGTATATATTACCACCACCTATTACAATGGCTATTTCAACTCCCTGGTCATGCACTTTCTTAATTTCTTTTGCATACTGTCCCAGTCTATCAGGGTCGATACCATATTGCTGACTTCCCATCAGCGCTTCTCCACTTAGCTTCAGTAGAATCCTCTTGTACTTCATTCGTTAATTGATGCTTAAAATTTTATGAGCACTTGATTTTTTTCAACACTATTTCCTTTGGTCACCTCTATGCTACTGATCACTCCTTCTCCTTGTGCCTTTAACACATTCTCCATTTTCATGGCTTCCAGAATCATCAGTTGATCACCTTTTTTGATTTCCTGACCGGGTTCAACCAATATATCCAGAATGAGTCCCGGCATGGGCGCCTTTACCTCTGCAATAGCACTGGTAGCCATGGCTGAAATGCCCATTTTCTGCAAAAGCATGTCCATCTTGTCCTTTACATCCAGCTCAAACTCCTGGTCTTCTACCTTGATTACCAATTGCTTGGCCTTAAAGTCGGCCTTAACAATCTCCAGATTGTAAGAACTTCCTTTGCTAATGAGGTGATAATGATGGTCGGACACTTTAGAGATGTCCCAGTCAAGAAGATCCCCTTCAACGAAGATCTGTCCCTTTTTAATTTCAACTTTTTTCTCCTTCTCAGTGGAAGATTTTACGCTGTACATAAAGGGTTTATTATGTGGCTTTTACGAGTTCCCCTTTCTGCATTGATTAAACAATAAGCTGAGTATCCGGGGGTCTCAAATCATGCAAATATAGGTAAGTATTTGGAATCTCACGATGTCACATGATTCAGAGTTTTCATCATACTTTAAGTAAGTCCATCAAAGGAGTAAATCGCCTCATGCTGCGATTTTGGGCCGATTTTTCTGATAATCGAAAATACTTTATCTTTTTGAGATAAATATTTGAATAAAACGAAAAAGGGTATAATTTTGCACACTCTTTCGCAAGGAGGGGCTTTTAAGAAGCGTTCTTTCAAATGTTGAATTACCGGGGGGATACCAAAGCGGCCAACTGGGACGGACTGTAAATCCGTTGTCTTATGACTTCGCAGGTTCGAATCCTGCTCCCCCCACAACGCTCACCGTAGCTTTAGCGAAGGTGAGCAACTCATCGACAAAGTGTTGATGCAAGATGACAAGTTCATCTTCGCCAGGGCTTCGATGAACAAGCGGGTGTAGCTCAGTTGGTAGAGCGACAGCCTTCCAAGCTGTAGGTCGCGGGTTCGAGCCTCGTCACCCGCTCAATCCTTTGGGTTTATCAATGGTATTGAGCATGCGGGTCAAACCGTACTCTATACTATATTATATAAGCCGATGTAGCTCAGGGGTAGAGCGCTTCCTTGGTAAGGAAGAGGTCACGAGTTCAAATCTCGTCATTGGCTCAAAAAAAACAGGTTGCTAGTCAACCGGTGTAAAAAAGTAATTTATCTTATTAAATATTAACTAAGTAAAAATCATGGCTAAAGAAACCTTTGACCGTTCAAAGCCGCACGTTAATATTGGTACTATCGGTCACGTTGACCACGGTAAGACCACATTAACTGCTGCAATTACTACAGTATTGGCCAACGATGGTCTTGCCGAAGTAAAAGATTTCTCAGCGATCGACAACGCTCCTGAGGAAAAAGAGAGAGGTATTACAATCAACACTTCTCACGTAGAATACCAAACTGAAAACCGTCACTACGCTCACGTTGACTGTCCAGGTCACGCGGATTACGTTAAGAACATGGTTACTGGTGCTGCCCAGATGGACGGTGCTATCCTTGTTGTAGCTGCAACTGACGGACCAATGCCACAAACCAGAGAGCATATCCTCTTGGCTCGCCAGGTAGGTGTACCTGCCTTGGTTGTTTTCA
>Ga0316204_10001660_pt1 | contig 57330 bp, 59 predicted proteins | sample 6monrhotite_MG_2_FD_205661 | JGI IMG/M metagenome (GOLD analysis project Ga0316204, IMG submission 205661) | Microbial mat bacterial communities from mineral coupon in-situ incubated in ocean water Damariscotta River, Maine, United States -... | ecosystem: Environmental > Aquatic > Marine >...
AACCCGTAGAAAAAGTGATGGCAGAAATCAGCTACATTAAATCACTATGGCCAAAACCGTTTATTGAATTCGCCGATGACAACAGCTTTGTCAACAAACGTCATTCACGCGAATTATTACGCGCATTGACAAAACAAAAAGTTCGCTGGTTCAGTGAATCGGACCTCTCCATCGCATGGGACGATGAATTGCTCGCACTCATGCGCGATAGTGGTTGCGCTCAAATTCTCATAGGTTTTGAAAGCCCCACTCAAAACAGCCTGAATGGCCTTGAAATTAAAACCAATTGGAAAGCCAAACAATACGATGAGTACATGGCCGCTATAGAACGCATACAGCGACACGGCATCAGCGTGAATGGTTGTTTTGTTTTAGGGTTAGACAATGCAGGCATGGAAAGTTTTCCTGCCGTGCGCGACTTTGTTGTAGACAGTGGCTTGCATGAAGTACAAATAACAGTGCAAACCGCCTTCCCGGGTACACCACTCTATGACCGTTTAAAAAACAATGATCGTATCATTGAAGAAAAAGCGTGGGACATGTGTACGTTGTTCGATGTCAATTTTGTTCCCGATAAAATGAGCGTCAAAGAACTAGAAGATAATTTTAGATGGTTAATGAAAGAACTCTATAACGACGATGCGACCAAAGCACGAAATGCTCATTTTTATCATCAACTAAGGCAAGCGCGAAGAGAAGTGCGAGCACGTTAATAATATTAAATCAACTTCAATCATACGCAATTGAAAATATTGACGATAAGCAACATTGTTCCGTTGATCTGAGCATAAAACGAAGTAAATAAACACCCTAAGGAGATCCAATGAAAACTTCAATTAGCAAGATTTACGTAGTTTCGATAGCTACCTTATTCTTAACCTCATGCACATCATATTTTAGTCATGAGAGTCGCAGAGGTGTTTCCAGCAGTCTCGTGGACTATCTATACCCGGATGGACAGATCCCAAAAAAACATGAGGAAACGATGCCGCATCTTCGTCTTCCTATTAAAGTTGGTTTAGCTTTTGTTCCATCACAACGAGGAGGATCTATATCATTACCTGAAGCAAAAAAATCACAATTGCTTGAAGGTGTAAAGAAAAAATTTTCCGGGCTAAATTATGTAAAAGAAATAAAAATTATTCCTGAAACATACATGCGATCATCTAAAGGGTTTGAAGGTGTAGGGCAAATAGCTCGACTATACGGTTTGGATATTGTCGCGTTAGTCTCCTACGATCAGGTTATCTTTACCTCGGAAATGAAAAGTTCCGTATTATACTGGACCATCGTCGGTGCCTATCTCATAAAAGGAAATCAAAATCAGGCAACTACTTTTATTGATACTGCTGTATTCGATGTAAATTCCAGAAAAATGCTTTTTCGTGCACCCGGTGTTAGTGACATCAAAAAGTCATCAACATTGATGCAAGTGAGTCAAGTCAGCAATAAAACAAAAGAAATGGGATTCAAATTAGCTATGACAGATATGTCATCCAACTTGGCAAACGAACTAAGTCGGTTCAAGGAAAAGATAAAAAATGATAAGAGTGTAAAAATTACGCTCAGACAAGGATACGGTGGTGGCGGAGGCATTCAATGGCCGCTTCTATTGATTTTAGCGGGACTGTCCATTTTAAAGATTACCAAGAGATAGAACTATTTTGGAACCCATAAAGAGCAAATCTCTGAGGGCTGCGATGGTTATTATAAGCCTTTGGGCTCTCCAGAATCACCTGGATTTACTGGAATACAACCGACAAGAGATATTATCAGGAGAGATCTGGAGAATCTGGACGGGGCATTTAGTGCATACAAACATGTCTCATTTTGCACTAAATATTTTAGCCGCAATAATTATCTACCTTACGTTTTTTATGAAGATAAAACCTGTCGAACTGTTATTGAATAGTTTTCTTTTTGCCACTCTAATCAGTCTAATGTTATTGAGTATCTACCCGGACCTAGATTGGTATAATGGCCTGTCAGGTTTACTGCATGCACTTTTGATTCATTTTTCTGCACGCCTTGCGAAAAATGAACGTACGATCTTTTGGGCAATTTTACTTGCTGTCTGGATAAAAGTATTAAACGAGACTATGCATTTGTACTCTGGTTATAAAAATCTAGTAGGTGACATGCTAGTTATATCCGAGGCGCATTTAATTGGGACAATTTTTGGGACGATAACAGCATTGATTTGTATGGCAGGGTATCAAGAGAAAAGTAAGCAAAAAACACAGATAAATGAAAGTAAAATAAATTGATAATAGCTTGCTTAACAGTACCTCCACCGGGTGGTCTGGGCATTGCTTGGGCACCTATTTATGGGACATCAGTTTGATGCTTTTTAATGGCTTCAATGAAAAAATGGTGGCCAGGGACAGAATTGAACTGTCGACACGAGGATTTTCAGTCCACTGCTCTACCGACTGAGCTACCTGGCCATTATTTTAGTAATGACATGTTTATGACAGCTAAATGCCAATAACAAGGAGGCGCTATTAAACAGGGATAGTGACGGTTAGTCAAGTCAAAATAGGCTATTTATTCTGATTTCTAACCCTAAAAATCACGTCAACCCTTTGTTTTTAATGATACATTGAATAATAACCTTGCGTTCTTACCCTTGATCAACAAGCATAAATACAATAGGGTGTTTCTTTTTCTCCAGGCAAAACCATGAGCCAAACAAGCACTGCACCAAAACAATACCAACTGATTGAAACCCGGCTGCAAGAAAAACTCGATAATGGCACGACCCGTTGCAATTTATGCCTGTGGCGTTGCAAAATTGGTCATGGCCAGCGTGGCTTTTGTCAGGCTCATGTTAATCGCAATGGCACTTTATATAATCTGTCCTATGGCATCCTCTCCGCTATTGATATAGGTGTTATTGAAGATAAACCTGTAAAACATTTCAAACCTGGTAGTAAAATTATGTCTATTGGGAGTTTTGGCTGTAATTTTCGCTGTGGCGGTTGTCATAACCTTGAGATTTCCTGGGGTGTATCGGCGCTGGATGAGTTGGCTCAAGGGCAATCAACTGCCGCTTATGTTACGCCTGAAGATTTAATTGCCGCGGCTAAACGCCATGAGGTCGAAGGGATAGCATTCACCTATTCAGAACCGGCAGTCTGGCTGGAATACGTTCTTGACGTTTCCAAACTTGCTCATGAAGCAGGGCTGTTTACTGTTTATGTAAGTAATAGTTTTGTTACCGATGAAGCGCTGGAATTAATGGCGCCTTTGGTTGATGTCTTATGTTCAGATATTAAAAGTATGAGTGATGATTTTTATAAAGATGTTTGCAAACTATCTTCAGTTGAACAGGTTTTAGGTTCAATTGAAAAAGCACAACAACTTGGCATCCATGTTGAAACACGCACTAATATCATTCCCGGTAAAAATGACAGCCCTGAAGAATTAAAGCAAATTGCTCAATGGATTCATGATCACCTTGGCGCCGATAGCCCCTGGCATATCACCCGCTTTTTTCCTGCGTACAAACTTGCACATATACCTCCGACCCCTTCAGAGATAATGCAGACAGCATTTAAGCAAGCCAAAGAAGTTGGTCTGACCAATGCTTATGTTTATGATGATAAAGGTTGCGATTGCGCCGAAACTAATATGCCAGTTGAAACTTACCTGGATAGTGACCCGGATAAAATTCATGAAATTAAAAAATGTGCCGCCAGCTGTTGTGGTGATGAAGGAATTTTGCTCAAGAAATTTGAATAAAAAATACTAACAGATCAAACAGTAAATATTTTTTTAACTGCTGCCGACAATCCTCGATTGCCCGGATGTTTTATATCCACCCATTCTAAATTACCAGCTTCTTCTGCCGAAGCTGTCTTGCTGTTCACGTTTAACAGTTTAGGCGTAACATTTAATTGATAATGACTGAAAACATGTTTCCACGGCGCAAGCATATTGTTACTTGAAACAGCTAAACCCAGATGAAGACAAAATTGTTTTAACTCATCTTCATCTTGGCACTCAGGTAGGCTCCACAAACCACCCCAAATACCGGTTGGCGGTCTTTTTTCCAGCAAGACTTTATTATCTTTTTGTATTAACAACATAATGATATTACGTTGCGGTAAGCTCTGTTTCTTTTTTGGCGTAGGCAAGTCACTCACCATACCTAATGACAATGCCTTGCAATCATTAGCAACCGGACACTCACAACATACAGGCTTGCTGCGAGTACATAACGTAGCCCCCATATCCATCATTGCCTGGTTATATTTTGCGGTATTTTTCTTTGGCGTTAATGTTTCAGAAATTTGCCAAAGCTGATCTATTATTTTTTTATTACCTGTCCAGCCTTCCACTGCTCCATGCCTTGCCAAAACACGTTTTACATTGCCATCTAGTATTGGATGGTATTGATTATCTGATAATGACAAAATAGCGCCCGCAGTTGAGCGCCCTATACCTGGTAGCAAAATCACTTGCTCAATATCTTTTGGGAATCGACCATTCAACTCAAAAAAAATGTATTTAGCTGTTTTATGCAGATTTCTAGCGCGCGCATAGTAGCCTAAGCCTGCCCAATATTGCATAACTTCATCCGCATCTGCCTCAGCTAATTGTTTAACATTTGGAAACCGCTGCATGAATTTTTGATAGTAAGGTATTACTGTTGCGACCTGTGTTTGCTGCAACATGATTTCTGAAACCCACACGCGATAGGGCGTGCAGTTTTTCTGCCAGGGAAGATCTTTGCGGCCATAATGGTCAAACCATTTTAATATGCGCGCACTAAAAGATGGCGTAGAGGCCATTCAATTTACCTACTAAAAATTTATTGAGATACAAAAAAAAGAGCGGCAGAGCCGCTCTCATGAAATTAGAAAAACCCTTTAAACTTATCTTTTAATTTGTTTTCAAGTTTTTTCTTAACTTTCTTTTTCACCTGATCTTTTACTACATCATCCAATTCGACTTTATAACCCAACTTTGTAAATGGTCCTTTTATACGGACAGGAATAGTCACCCCTTTTAACTTACCCAGCGAATCCCCTCCTTGACCTGACAATGATGCAACCACTTTGGCTTTTACCAAGTAATCCATACCTTCTTTAACCAGATCAACCTTACCTTGACCTTGTATACGCAACAATGGTGACTGGATATCAAGATCACGATTGTCAATAACACCATTACGAACAACAGCTGTTCCTTGCATAGAAGAGAAATCTGTTTGTTGCGGTTCGTCAGGCGGCGCAGGCAATCCTTTTACTGTGTTATATGTCTGCCTGATTTTTAGCGGGATATTAACCCCTTTTATGCTGCCGTCTAAAAATGCAAAACCAATATTTCCATTCAGTCGTTTCTTAATTGCACTGACTGAATTGCCTTTTCCTGTTAATTTAGCTGATAAATTTGCAGTGCCGGATATCCAGTCCATATCCATCAAATCTTTGAATAATGGTGAAGCTTGAATTTTTGACAACTTTTCATTCATCGAAACCACTAGCTGACTACCGCGGACATCGAGTTTAATGTCACCTGAATAACTACCACCGTACATTTTAGCACTTGCTGGATAGACACGGATCAAGCCTTTATTCGCGGACAATACCATTTTCACAGATTCGGATCGTAAATTTGTCACTTTTAATTTACCAATTTCGAATGAGCCTTTTACATTAAGGCCCCGTATCATTTCAACCGGTAGGTTAATTTTATCATCTGTACTACCCGAAGCTTTTTCCTTGCTTGTTGTTTTTGCAGGAGGCGGCATGTATCTGTCCACATCAATATCGTCTATTGCTATTTGATACCGTATAGCCGGCTTACTGAAATTGGTAACTGATGCATTACCTTTTAAAACCGAGTCATCCAGATGCATTAATAACTTTGTAACATTAATCTTATTGGCATTAGCACTAATGACCAACTCTAATTTCGCTTTACCTAGAACCGTGCTGTCAGTTGTGACCGGAAGGTTTACACCGAATTCTTTTGCCACTTCTTTCGGAACGAAACCTTCACTTTTTAGGTTTACATTTACAGTCGGCATTTCATTTAATTGTGCGACTTTAATATCACCTGCCAATTTCAAGCTACCCAACTGTAATTTAAGTGCCGACATACTCAATATATGTTTTTCATTATTTACACTCAATACTGTTGCCAATGCTATACGCCATGACTTGCCTGCTTTTTTATCTTTAACATTGAAACTCAAATCCATATCAACAGGTTTACCTTTTTCCACCGCACCTGTTTTCAAATTAAGATTTTCCAATACGTAATAATTGCCTGTCTGATCATCTTTCCATGTCAGGTTTGTATTCTTTATTGTCAGCCCACCTATTGTTAACGCGGCGGGACCTTTAGCGTCATCATGCTCTTCTGTTTTTGATTCTTTCTCTTTGCCCTTAGATGCTGCCAAGTCATCCCAATTACTACGCCCCTGTTTATTTTTTGCGAGGTTAAAGGTCACTCCATCCAATACAATTGAGTCCATTTCAATTGATTGACTTAATAAAGGCATGACTTTTACTTTAATGTTTATTTGATTGAATTTCGCAAACGCCTGATCACCAAATCCTTTTGCGTTACTTAGACTGGTCTCTCCTATATTTAAGCCAACCCAGGGGAAAAATGATAATGACAAATCACCTTTGATCACGAGCTCGCGCCCTGTTTCCTTTTTAACCAGATCTGAGATCTTGTCGCGGTAATCATTCGGATCGATAACAACGGTTGCAATAATAATAGCTAACACTAGTAAGACAACAATTGACGCCGAACCAATACCCAATATTTTTAGCAGTTTCTTCATGAATTCATGCACCCTTTATTTGTCATTAACAAAAATATTTTTTCTTTAAATTATCCAATAATTTCAAATACTTTTTAAAGTTTAGCGTAACTAGCAACTATTTATACTAAAATTATAGCTGGCTAAATCCGTATTTCTTACTAGCCTTGTATATTGAGACACGTTACATCTCATTTGTTACAGATTCCAGAAAAGAATGTAACGCTCTTGATTAATATCAGTCAAACTAATAGCAAATTAACTCAAACTGATCGTCAAGTAACGAGCAAGGTAATTTATCGACAACAAAAACATATATATAAACATAAACATAATGACTTTATAACCCCGTTTTTCTTACAAAACCGGACTTTCAATCAATGAAGGAGGATTCATATGAATCGATATTGTGTAGTCGTAGCGAATGGAACAAAAGCACGTTTTTTCACCCTCGAAGATGCCGATAGACCCGAAGTCGACTCCGGCCCTAATTTAATTAAGCAAAAAGACCTCATGAACCTGGAAAATCAGAACAATGTAGACGGGTTATGGACTGAGTCAAAAAGTGGTGGAAACCGCGGCCACGGTGGCCAATCACATGGTTATGACGACCATCGACAAAAGCATGAAGACGATATTGAAAGACGCTTTGCCAATTCTATAGCTGATGAGTGCAAACGATTCAGTCAAACCAGCAATGGAAATGTTGTTCTCGTTTCACAGAAGCGCATGTTGGGTCATCTTCGAGCTGCAATGGAAACACGCCTGACTGGTATTAAGCCTCAGGAATTGGCAAAAGACCTATGTAAACTGAGTGCTCATGAGATTCACCAGCACCTCGCCAAGGAACATATCATTCCAGAACGACGAATGCCCTCTTTATAGATGTATCCTGGTTAACTAAATGCCCCAACTCTGGGGCATTTATGTTATAAAACGATTTAAAATCAATTATCGAAAATAGAAATAGAATAATCATATCAAGCTAAACACCCTTCTTTCATTAGCATAAGGGTATTTTAGATTTGACTAATATATAATCTATAATCTATACTCTTTTACTCAAGTATTATGTGGAGGCATTCCAGTGGATTTAAAAGTAGATGGCGAAGGTTATTTAGTAAACCGTGAAGATTGGTCTGAAGAAGTTGCGCGTGAATTAGCATCCAGAGACGGCATGGAAATAACTGATCAGATCATGGATTTATTGAATGCAGCACGTACCATGTATGACGAAAATGGTGTGGTTCCACCCATACGCAAATTCTCTAAAGCAATGAAACTATCAACCAAGGACCTTTATGACATTTTTCAAAAAGGGCCAATGAAGCTGGTTTGTAAATGGGGCGGCTTACCTAAACCTACCGGTTGCGTATAACCTCGAATTTTTTACTCCCCCTGATCAAATTAGGGGGAGCGTATTTCCCCATCACCTCGATCACAACCTTATGATTTAGAAAAAATATTCCTTCTCTTTCACTCCACAGCAGTTAAATTTACATTTTATATTTATTAACAAAAATCATGTAAGATTCAGATATGTTTAATCATTGCTAGATGCCAAAATGAATACAGCTCTCAAATCTGAAAACGACAAACCTATTTTTATCTGGTTATTATTAGTCTGCACTCTTATTTTTTGTATGGTGGTACTGGGCGGCGTTACTCGCTTAACCAACTCAGGCCTATCTATGGTGAACTGGAAACCGGTAGTTGGGTGGCTTCCTCCCTTAAATAAAACTGAGTGGCAATCTGAGTTCAATCATTACAGACAATCTCCTGAATATATCAAGTTAAATGCAGGCATGAGTGTTGAGCAGTTTAAATCTATTTATTACTTCGAATATTCACACCGTGTGCTCGGCCGTACAATAGGCTTAGCGTTTTTGCTGCCTTTTTTATATTTTCTGCTTCGGAAAAAAATTAAACGTCCACTTATTCCTAAAATGATCATCATGTTTGTTCTAGGCGGCATGCAGGGTGTGCTTGGCTGGTACATGGTCAAAAGCGGACTGGTCAACGACCCTCAGGTCAGCCAATACCGCCTCACTGCACATCTGATAACAGCTATCGCGATATACAGCTACATACTTTGGGTTGCACTCAGTCTTGTCTGGAATAATGTTCATAATCAGTCTATTGACAATATCAATTCACTACGGAAGTTTGGCTGGGGTGTTACCACACTCATTATGATTATGATCATATCGGGTGGTTTTGTCGCAGGTACCGATGCCGGCCTGGCTTTTAACAGCTTCCCGCTTATGAATAATCAGTTTATTCCAGATGGGCTGTTTTCCATGACGCCTTTTTATATTAATTTCTTTGAAAACATTCTAACCATTCAATTTAATCATCGAATGATTGCTTATGCGCTATTTATCATCATTCCGATATTCTGGTTACGCATCCAAAAAAGTGATTGCGAGCTTCGTACCAAAAAAATTGCACATCTATTTATCCTAATGCTGGGCATTCAGATTGGTCTTGGTATTTCTACATTATTGTTTCACGTGCCTGTAGCGTTAGGCGCAACCCATCAGGGTGGCGCATTAGTCCTATTAACATTGGCATTACTTCTAAACCATAAACTGAGAAAATCACCCAATTAATGGAACATTGATCCACATCAGATGTCTTATTTTTAATGTACTTAATATGACCATACACTGAAATCAAGTTTTAACTCTATTTATATTGACTAAACAATGATTGAAACAACAGACAGCAACACATTAACTGACCCGTATGGTAGACGGATTGAATATGTACGCCTGTCAGTAACCGATAAATGCGATCTGCGTTGTTTCTATTGCATGCCAAAAGGCTTTAAAAATTTCAAAGAACCTGAAAACTGGCTTCGTTTCGATGAAATCGAACGCGTCATTCGCGCCTTTTCAGAACTCGGCACAAAACGCGTACGCGTTACCGGTGGCGAACCATTAGTAAGGCATCACCTGCCTAAACTCATTACTAATCTGAATCAAATTGAAGGCATCGAAGACCTGTCCCTGTCAACCAACGCGACGCGTTTAGGAAAACATGCACAGGCGTTAAAGCAAGCAGGCGTTTCACGCATTAACGTTAGCCTTGATACCTTGCAAGCAGATAAATTCAAACAAATTACCGGCGGCAAACTCGACAAAGTTTTAAACGGTCTTATTGCTGCCAAACAAGCCGGCTTTCATCCTATAAAAATCAACATGGTCGCCATGCGGGGTATCAATGATGATGAAATAGAAGATATGGTCGAATTCTGCCTCGAACATGATTTTACCTTACGTTTCATCGAAACCATGCCGATGGGCAACACTGGATTAGAAGCCACTAATAACTATCTGGACCTGAAACTTGTTAAACAACAAATCGCAAAACATTACGAACTGATACCCGGCACGATGCCAGGTGGTGGGCCCGCTCGTTATTCTCAAGTGGCTGGCACTGACTTGCGTATTGGCTTTATCACACCTATTTCACAACACTTCTGTGAAACCTGTAACCGTGTCAGGCTCTCCGTCGATGGCACGCTTTATATGTGTCTAGGTCAGGAAGATAAATTTGAGTTACGGCCTTTATTACGTAAAGGTATCAGTGATGAAGAACTCAAACAAGCCATTCAGTATGCCATCACCTTGAAACCTGAACGCCATGAGTTTAATGATAAACCATCTCAATCGGTAAGATTTATGTCGATGACAGGCGGTTAAGTCAAAAATATTTATTGCTTGCAGCCGCAGGCGAACTTTTTATTTTTATAACCCAACGCAATAGTTACTATTGCATCCTATATATAAATTAATATTGCAAGCATCATCATTCTTAACCCAAGCAATAATAACAATACCGCGAAAATTTTCTTCAGCATTACAATTGGCAGCTTATGCGCGAGTTTCGCACCAAATGGTGCAAATAATAAACTCATTATTGATATTGAGATAAAAGCCGGTAAATAAATATAACCTGCACTTTGTTCGGGCACGCCTGATTCATTATTACCCAGAAATCCATAGGCTAGCGCACTAGCCAGAGCAATCGAAAACCCACATGCTGCTGATGTAGCCACCGCTTTGCGAATACCCTGATTACACCACAGCAAAAACGGAACCGTTAGCGTACCACCACCAATCCCTATCATTGATGAAATACAGCCGATCACACCACCTGCTGATAACATGCCCGAGAGACCGGGTAACGTTCTGCTTGTCTTCGGTTTAATTGAAAACCACATTTGATAAGCAACAAATAATTCAAATGCCGCAAAACAAACGGTCAACACACTAGTCGTCAGGTAGTCTACTATCACTGCTCCCAATACAGCACCCGTCAGGATTGCCGGTGTTAACCGCCAAAACACCGGCCACAAAACAGCTTGATGACGATGATGTTCATAGGTTGATGAAATAGAGGTTAATAAAATAGTCGCCAGTGATGTTGCTATAGCCATATGCATTTTCACTGATGATTCCATTCCGATCTGGGTAAACACTTCAAACAATACCGGAACAATTATCAGGCCGCCACCCACGCCTAACAAACCTGCGAGCGTACCTGCTACGGCGCCCAGTATTAAATATATTACTAACATTTCCAAAACTGAATTACGCTCTCTTTATTGCAAAAAAAATAATCTAAATTAATATCTTAATATTATACTTTTAACTTCACCAAGAGTATTTATTGCAATAGCGAGGGGAACTTCGACGAGTAAAATCTAAAGAAATAACGGGTTACATACTTGGTATGTAACCCGTTTTATTTATTGTTGCTTCATCATTTCTTGCATCATTCTCTTCATTTCAGGCGACATATCCGCATTGTTTGGCATCCCCCCCATAGGCATGCCTGCACCATGAGACCCCTGAATTTTCTGTTGCATAGTAATTTGACGATACCCCTTGGGTAACTTGAAACCGCCTGCAGGAACTTTCGCATTTTTAGTAATGCGTTTTACTTTGCTTCGCATGCGGCCATCAAGATGAATAACACCTAATGGCATACCCAACTTCTTCATGTGAACAACAAACAAACCATCCGCACGATCACAAGCACTCATATTCGGATCAAGCATAGGGTTAAAATTAATGGTGCCGAGTTTTTCCATTAAACTACCAAGACTTATATCAATCATCGCTTGTTTCGAAACTAACGATTGCTCACATGCTTGACCGTTAACGCTCAAATTATATTTTTTGGTCGCATAGCCAGCAATGACAGGACCTTTACCAACATAATCAACTTTAACATCCAGGCCTTGTGTATTATTTTTTGCAGAAGTCATAAAGTCACTGGCGTCAATTAATTCACGTTCGGCAGGGACAACAATATAAATTTTATTTTGCTTGGCCTTAACAAGCATGTATTGACCTGTAGCATCCATTTGCATACGGATATTACTGCCATCTACCCATACCTTTTGTGGACTATCCGGACCTTCATTTTCAATTAATGTAACTGCAGATACACTTAATGGCATCAAGCAGACCATTGGTAATAATATTGCTTTTGATAGGGTTTTCATAACAACCTCCTTTTTGTATGGAGGCATTATAAACAAGAAAATAAGTTTAAAACAGGAACCATTTCATCTTTTATTAATTTCAACTTAATCCCTCTAACGTATCCAGATTGTTTTTGCATTAACAAATTCGCGTATTCCATGAGACGACAATTCTCGACCATAACCCGATGCCTTAATACCGCCAAAAGGTAACCGTGGGTCACTTTTTACCATACCATTAACAAACGCACAGCCACATTCTAGTTGTCGCGCGACATGCTCACCCCTGCTCGAATCTTCTGTCCAGACACTTCCACCTAAGCCAAAGCGGCTACTATTAGCAATACTTACAGCATCGGACTCATTTTTTGCACGAATGACGATCGCAACGGGGCCAAACAACTCTTCATCGTAAGCGCGGATGCCTGGCTTTACATGATCAAGTATTGAAGCTTGATAATAAGCCCCCGGATGATCTTCAGGCATGCAACCGATAACGGCAACCGCCCCCTGAGAAATCGAGCCAATCACCTGTTCGTGTAATTCATCTCTCAAGTCATGTCTAGCCATGGGTGCAAACCGTGTTTCTTCATTCATAGGGTCGCCAGGTTTTAAATCAGCTACTGCGTCTTTGAATAAGGCTACAAATTGATCTGCTACTTCGTCGACAACAATAAAGCGTTTAGCGGCAATGCAACTCTGCCCTGCATTCAAATACCGAGATGCAACGGCTTGAGTAATCGTATACTCCAGGTCAGCATCTTCAAGAACAATAAAAGCATCTGAGCCACCAAGTTCAAGAACAGATTTCTTCAATGCTTTACCCGCCGTACTCGCCACTGAAATACCTGCGTGCTCACTACCCGTTAAAGTAACTGCATGCACATGATTATCTTCTATCACGCTGGCAACCATCGAAGCAGGGATCATAAGAGTGCGAAACACATTTTCAGGGAACCCTGCTTGCTTGAAAACATCTTCAATTGCCAATGCACAACCGGGTACATTCGATGCGTGTTTTAAAAGACCTACGTTACCTGCAACCAGGCTTGGTGCTGCAAACCGAAATACTTGCCATAAAGGAAAATTCCATGGCATGACTGCCAACACCACACCTAGCGGCTGATATGCAACCAAACTGCGGCCAGCATCAGACTCTAATATTTCATCTGTGAGAAAAGCAGGTCCTTTATCTGCATAAAACTCGCACACGCTGGCACATTTATCAACTTCAGCCCGTGCTTCATTTATTAATTTACCCATTTCTTGCGTGACCAATGCCGCCAGCGTCTCTTTTTGCTGACGTAATACTATGGCGGCTTTACGCATAAAACCACAACGCTCTTCCATTGTTGTAGACTGCCAGGCAATTCGCGCCTCGCTACAATCTTCTAATGCGTTTCTTAACTGGCCTTCACTCCAGGTATTATACGTTCTAACGGTTTCCCCTGTAGCAGGGTTAACTGATTGCATTGTCATGTAACTATCCTTTGGTCCAAAAAAATGAAGTAATTTTATAGTATAGTACTAAATACAAATCTATTATTTAGCAAGCATTCGTTTTCTTTCATGCTCAGTTTGCATGGTTATTTTTTTTACTTGCTTGTAAAAAAGACTAAGATCTCCACCCTGCTCTGTAAGTATTCGTTTAAATGCTGGCACGTAATCGTAATATGTTGCGATCGATTGAATCTTGGCGTTATTCACACCTGACAGCATCCAACGGTCATAACCATCATAACCTCCCCAGAATTCCCGTAGCTGCCTGTAATCCTGTCTTAATAACCTAAATACATCCAGTTTCGCGGCTAATTTATTAACTTGTTTCTGATTGTTATTATATAAGCGCTCAAGCCTTGATCGTGCATTTAATACTATTTTTACAAAAGCCTTCTCACGCTTATCATCAAGTAAATATTTCTGATAAAGCTTACCTTGAGATTTATAATTCATCCATCGACGTAACCCTTCCTGCTCAATTGTTTTAGCTAGTGACTCATTGAACACCGTATCACTTTTAATATAAAATTTTTGATGAGCCAATTCATGAAATAATGTACCCACCAAGTCGTAGTCTTCCCAATGCATCATAGAGTTGACTACCGGGTCATCAAACCACCCAAGTGTTGAATAAGCAGGTATTCCCGCTAAATACACATCGTGACCTTTTGCCTCCATTTCAAGCTTTAATTGTTGCGCATCTGTGCGCGTGAAAAAACTTCGATAAGCAATGCAACCAACAATGGGGTAACACCATTCAATAGGTTTCAAAGAAAATGCTGGAGTTACAAAGACGTTCCACATAACATATGGACGCTTCAGGTCGGCATAATCACGATAACTATTATTATCAGGAAGACCTAGTTCCTTTACAGAGAACACACGCGCTTCCTGTACGACCTGTAATTTTCTACGTACATTAATGTCGAGTTTTTTATCTGTGAGCACGTCTGTAATAGGTACCCGTTTTTCCAATAATTCAGACTGACCACTGATAGCCTGATTATAATACGAGAACGTTGAGCATCCGCTCAACAACAATAGAATCAGACAACTAATAAGTTTGTATCGCTGACGCGCAGTCATTTCGTTCTCACTCTCATACCTGTAAAATAACATATAAACAGATATTAACTACTGATATCTTACGCAATAATGTTTATTATCAACCTATGAAAACTTATCTTGTCGGCGGCGCTGTTCGCGATAAACTGCTTGGACTAACGCCCACCGAAAGAGACTGGGTTGTTGTCGGAAGTTGCACAGAAGAAATGCTAAAGCTCGGTTACCAGCAGGTGGGTAAAGACTTTCCTGTGTTCCTGCATCCCGACACCCACGAAGAATATGCGCTCGCACGTACCGAACGCAAAACATCAGCAGGCTATACTGGTTTTACTGTACATGCATCGCCCAATGTCACATTAAAGCAAGATTTATTACGCCGCGACCTTACCATTAACGCTATTGCAGAAGATGAGCACGGCAACCTTATTGATCCTTTCAATGGTCAAGCTGATATTGATGCTGGTTTGCTCAAGCATGTATCCAGTGCCTTTGAAGAAGACCCCGTTAGAATTCTACGCATTGCCCGTTTTGCTGCGCGATTCTCTAAATGGGGATTTCACGTCGCGCATAGCACTAATAAGTTAATGCGAAAAATGGTCAAGAATGGTGAAGTTGATGCATTAGTACCAGAACGTGTCTGGGCTGAGACTGAAAAAGCACTGGCTGCCGACCACCCTCATCGTTTTTTTAAAGTCCTGCGTGGTTGCGGTGCATTAGCAACAATATTCCCAGAACTCGATGCATTATTTGGTGTACCTCAACCCGAAAAATACCATGCCGAAATTGATACCGGCATACATGTAATGATGGTACTTGAGCAAGCCAGCCTGTTAAGTGAAAATAAATTAGTTCGTTTTGCTGCTGTCATGCACGACTTAGGGAAAGGAACTACGCCTGCAGACATATTACCCAGTCATCGAGGACATGAGAAACGAGGCGTAGATCTAGTGAAACAGCTTTGCGCTCGTATCAAAGCACCTAATGATTATCGTGAGCTGGCAATACTTACTGCAAAGTATCATACACACTGTCATCGTGCAGCTGAACTCAAACCTGCAACCATATTAAATACTCTAGAAGGGCTTGACGCATTTCGAAGACCAGAGAGATTTGAGCAATTCTTGCTTGCATGCCATGCGGATGCGCGTGGGCGCAAAGATCATGAACAGGACGATTACCCTCAAGCTGAAATTTTTCGGCACGCTTTTTTCGCTTGCAAGCATATTGATAACAAGCAATTCATTGATCAAGGGCTACAAGGCCCACAGTTTGCAGAAGCGCTAAGAGAAGAAAGAATTAAACAAATTAAAGTAACACTCAAACGCTAACACAACGAACTTAACTTTCAACCAGATAACGTGCTTCAAACCATGACAATACTTTATCCAGACCAAGCAGCGCGAATAGCCAGCCCAGGACTACGCCCGTAGCATTCGCCATCATATCCGCGACTTCAAACATACGAACGCCACCTATGCCTTGCAAAAACTCCAGCGCTATACCCAAACACACCAGACCAATAGCAATAAGCCAACGACTCATCCGCTTTTTATATAACTGCAAAAACCACGACATTAAACCAAAATAACTCAACATATGAATCAATTTGTCATTAAAAAATAAATTAAACCCAGGTGCTCCGCCCGTTTCTAATGAATAATAAATAACAAATGCAACCATACACCAGCCAATAAATAACCAGATTTGATGGAACTGCAATTTAACTACGTGCTCAGACATGAATAAAAAAACCAGGCCTCATGTAGATAAGGTAAAACAAAACCCCACCCAATAAAAATCGATAAATAACAAATGGAAGCATGCCTACACGCTCAAGCAATTTCAGAAACACATGAATACATAGGTAAGCTGTAACCGTAGAAACTATTACGCCAATGGACAAATACCCCCATTGAATAACAACATCACTTTTGATTAATTTAACTGACTGATACCCGCCTGCTAAAACAATAACCGGTATCGATAATAAAAATGAAAACCTTGCTGAGGCTTCACGTGTTAAACCTAACATTAATCCTGCTGTCATGGTTGCACCTGATCGTGATGTCCCAGGGAGAAGTGCCAATGCCTGTGCGCAACCGACAATTAAGATATCTTTCCAGTGTACATCGTGTTCAGTTCTGTTACGCTTTCCTGCAACATCAGCCCACCATAACAACGCACCGAATAAAACAGTTGTTATCGCAATCACTAATGGCGTACGTAAAAATAATTCAATAAAATCATTTAATAACAAACCTGCTAACCCTACAGGTACTGTGCCCCACAATACGGCCCATGCCAGTCGACTCTCACCAACCATTTTTCGTTGCGCGACAGATTGAAACCAATCTTTGCTCATTACAACAAGTTCATGGCGAAAATACGTGACTACGGCCACTAGACTACCGACATGAACGGCCACATCAAATGCGAGACCCTGGTCTTGCCAGCCGAATAAATTGGGCAACAATATTAAATGACCCGAACTTGAAATAGGTAAAAATTCAGTAAGCCCTTGCAGTAAGGCTAAATAAATTGCATGTAACGTATCCAACTTATTCTCACGTTATAATTAATAAAAGCACATCATATATTAATAACTCCAACCTTGCGTATTTTATTAATCAACAACAGCATCCGCACGCAGGTTTGACAGCCTCAATATAGGCAGACATGACATAATCTTCTACACCACGTCCTGGGGCCCAATCCTTTATAAACTCTTTTGAGTTATCTTTTGGCATAATATTAATATCATTAAAACCAGCATCAATCATCATGTGTTCAAGTTTTTCAATAGTAGAAGCGCCTGCCATACAACCGGAATAAAGCTCAAGATCATTTCGAAGATCTTCTGGTAATTCCACACTGGCTACCACATCCGATATAGCTAATCTACCTCCTGGCTTTAACACGCGAAAAGCTTCTTTAAACACACGATGCTTCTCTGGGGATAAGTTGATAACACAATTTGAAATAATAACATCGACTTCACTGTCAGCAACGGGTAAATATTCAATTTCTCCCAAACGAAACTCTACATTTTCGTGATTGGCAAGCTCTGCATTATTACGTGCTTTACTAATCATAACCGGTGTCATATCCACACCAATAACTCTACCTGTTTGACCGACTTCACTCACCGCTAGAAATGCATCAAAACCGCCACCACTACCTAAGTCCAACACAACTTCACCTGCCTGCATGCTCGCGATAGCACGTGGATTACCGCAACCCAAACCCATATCTGCACCTTCAGGTACACTATTTACATCGTCTTCTGAATAACCCATACGCACCGAATTAACTGCATTTATTTTTGGATCTGCTGCAACCCCACAACAACTGGCTTCAACACCACAACAGTCGCCTTCATTGCTGGCTTCGGCCACTTCGCTATAACTGGCACGTACATTTTGTCTGATTTGATCTGCTTCTTTCTGGTTCATATTCTTACTCCTGATTAATCTGAAAAAACGCGGATAGTTTCTTTAATATCTTAGGCTCTATCCAACATTCAACATTCTGCCCGCGACGACGCATTTGTATCAACCCTGCACGATTAAGCTCTTTAATATGGTGTGACAAGGTTGAGGCAGCAACATTCAAGTCTGCACCAAGATCACCGACACAGCGTACTGAAATTTCTTCATTACTGCACACAGTGCCTGGTGTGCAGCAACGGGTTAACTGCAAGAATATTTGCAATCGATTAGGGTTAGATAATGCCTTAAACATATCCGCGAACTCTTGATTTTCATTTATTCTATAATTCGACATATGTCGAATTATAGAATAAATGAAACCAGAATTACAAGTCTCTTATCACCACCACGACAATTCAGATATACTCTCTTCAGCTACAAATACCTAAGTTGATCAAATAAACCAAAACCAGGCGCGCCTTCTGAATACTGCTTTCCTATGGCCATGACCTTAAAACGTTCGCCCATTTCACTTGGTAAGGTTAATGTTTTAATTTGCTGGGCGGCTCTCAACGTATCCTCAGTGGAACTTGTTTGCGGATCAGGCATAAACCTCTCAAGGCCGCAATCCAGTAGGAATGATGTTTGAGATGTGTAACCCAAAACATCCATCTTATTTTCTACCGCGGCCTCAGCAAGAGTCGTAAAATCAACATAGGCAGTTATATCCTGCAAGCCGACCAACCTAAAGGGATCAGGATGTGCTCGATGCCGGTAATGACACATCAACGTCCCCATACTGCGCTCTGGATGATAATACTCAGATCGACCATAACCATAATCAATCAATAAAAATACACCTTGGCCCATGACCGCCTGCACTGATAATAACCACTGTGAATGCGCTAAAGAAATTTCTGACTCATATCCATCGGTAAAATTCCTACGCAAATAATCCTGACAGTGCCTCACTTGTTTCAAGACTTCAACCTCCGCATCAACGGTACTTGTCACAAATTGATTTTGAGTATCCGACCAGGAAATCATATATTGCTTAATTTTATCTTCATCAACATAAAAACGATGAACAGGCATCGCATCCAACAACTCATTTGCTAGTACAACACCATTAAACGTCGACTCTGGCAATTGCTGTAGCCACTGAACTCGCTCGATCAAATGAGGTACTTTAGCTTGCAAGGTATGCAGTTGACGCTGTTGTAAATCTGCGCTGACCTCCAAAATATAATAATGCTCTGGTATGGCCTGCCGTCTCTCCAGCTCGATTAGGATATCCGCAGCCATCGCGCCACTACCAGCACCAAATTCCAGAATGTCACCATTAGGTATATTACTTAATACCTGCTGGCAAAAGTTCGCCAGACAATAACTGAATAACGGCGATATTTCCGGTGCAGTAACAAAATCACCTTTGGTGCCAAACTTACGTGAACCGGCAGCGTAGTAGCCTAAGCCCGGTTCATACAACGCCATTTGCATAAAGCGCTCAAATGAAATCAGGCCATGATACTGATTAATTTCTTCTCTTATTCTGTCTTGTAATTGCTGACTAATCGATAGTGAGACTTCATCAGGGTCAGGCAATTGCTGGGCTTCTTGCTCCGCCTGCTTTATTTTCTGATAAAAAACTTGTTCGCCATTATTCATGTCTTAATCTATTCCACGTTTTAAGGTACAGTATTCACTATTAATAATGCCATGGAGCTTCACGTTGTCCACACAATCACTGACTAACAAAACGGTTCTCATTACAGGTGCGGCTCACCGAGTTGGTGCCGAGATAGCAAAAACGCTACATGGGCAAGGCGCTAATATAGTCCTTCATTATCGAAACAGCAAAACCGCAGCTGAACAATTACAGTTAGAACTCAACAATAACCGTGCACAATCAGTATTTCTGGTACAAGGCGATCTGCTTGACCAAAGCCAAATTCAGGGCATTGTCAGCGAATCTACCAAACAAACCGGGCAACTGGATGTTTTAATTAATAATGCCTCATCATTTTACCCAACTGAAATTGGCAAGGTAACAGAAAAACATTGGGACGACCTTGTTGGCACCAATATGAAAGCGCCTTTTTTCCTTGCACAGGCTGCCGCACCCTTTATAGCAAAACAACAGGGATGCATCATAAATATTGTTGATATTCATGCAGATAGACCACTCAAGACATACCCCGTTTACAGTATGGCCAAAGCAGGCCTGGTAATGATGACCAAGGCTCTGGCCTGTGAACTCGGACCAGACATTCGCGTAAATGCCATTGCACCTGGAGCAATCATGTGGCCTGAAAATGACATGGATGAAGCCACCAAGGACAAGATTATTTCGCGTACATTCCTGAAAAGGAAAGGAAATCCTAGTGATATCGCTAAAACTGCTTTATTCTTGATAAGCGAGGCGACATATATGAGCGGTCAGATATTAACAGTAGATGGAGGCCGCTCGCTCAATTCGTAATAATAACAGGGAACTGAATGAGTCAAAATACGATAATCCAGAACAACCCGGTCATCCTCGATATTGAAGCATCTGGCTTTGGCAGAGGAAGTTACCCCATTGAAGTTGGGTTTGCTCTACCGGATAAAACCACTCATTGCTACCTCATAAGACCCCTTGTCGAATGGACACATTGGAATATTGGAGCTGAGGAAGTTCATGGCATCAGCCGTGAAATCCTAATGGAAAATGGCCGATCAGTAACTCATGTTGCCGAAAAACTAAATCATTACCTTGCCAATAAAACTGTCTATAGTGACGGATGGGGATATGACCTAAGCTGGATTTCATTATTATTTTCTGCTGCCAATATTCATATGAATTTCAGGATTGATACATTAACCACCCTGCTCAGTGAAGACCAACTCGTATTATGGGAAAACTCCAGAAAAGCTGTACTTAAAAAACTAGGGCTACAACGCCACCGAGCCAGTTCCGATGCACGGATTATTCAGGAAACCTTCCTTCATACACGTGAACGCTTACTGACACAATCCAAGTAAAGCGACGCCGTATTTAATTGTTACTAAAAGTCACTTATGAAGCAGTGAGTTCAACTACCCACATTTCACCCTTTGATTCAAACGATGTCCATAATTCCGAAATCGTTTTTCCTAACTCAGGGTGAATGAAGTCGGGCGCAATTTCAGACAAGGGTCGCAACACAAAGGCATAACGAATAATTTCATCTCGCGGCACATCCAAGTTATCTGCCTTTAAAATTAAATCACCATATAACAATAAATCAACATCCAAAGTACGTGAACTGAATTTTTCACCACCTCTTATTCGGCCGTGTCTGGATTCAATTTCCCGAAAAATAGGCGTAAGTTCACGCACATCCAATTGAGTATCAAACATTACGACCAGGTTATAGAAATTTTCGCCATCAAAGCCAACCGCTTTATTTTCATAAATTGTAGACACTTTCAGTTCGCCAAAAATATCACTCAATTCATCCAGACATGAACATATATTTTTCTTGCGGTCGACATTACTTCCTATACTGACATACACCTTGGGCAAATTGTTATTCCTTATTCCCGCGTTCGATAATAATACCTACACCACGCGAACCTCGAATAGCGCCCAATTTATTTAACGTTACCTTTACCCAAGGAACATCAAATTCACTTAACACAATTTCCGCCACCTTCTCAGCTAATGTTTCAACTAATTGAAAACGACTTTCTTCTACAAAAGCAATAATGCGCTTAGCAACCGCTTTGTAATTTAACGTGTCATCTATGTGGTCTGTGCTGGCTGACTTACGAATATCAGCTGCCATTTCAATATCGAATACTACTTTTTGTTTTATTTTGCGCTCCCAGTCATATATACCAATAACTGTCTCAACTTCCAGCGCTTGCAGAAATATTATATCCATTATCGTCCCGATTAAATCTAATATATAAACATGTTAATATCGTGTCGTACAGAATTCTACGCCAACACTGACTAATTGCCCAACTATTCCTTGACCTCGAATACAGTTCCGGTTCCAATAGTCAGATGATCACATTAGCATCACAAGATTATCTTTGGTTAGTATTTGGCTATCTGCTGGGCTCTGTCTCCAGCGCCATTATCGTTTGCAAAATAGCCGGCCTTCCTGATCCTCGAACACTTGGCTCCGGTAATCCAGGTGCTACAAATGTATTAAGGGTAGGCACTAAAAAACATGCCGCTATTACATTAGCTGGCGATTCTTTAAAAAGCGTCATACCGGTTTTACTTGCCAAATTGATGGGGGCTGACCTGGACCTGCAAATCACAATAGGGCTAGCCTGCTTCCTCGGGCACTTATACCCTGTGTTTTTTAACTTCCGTGGTGGCAAAGGCGTTGCCACTGCAATTGGCGCGCTTATTGCGACATCATGGCCTATTGGCCTTTGCACCATCGCCACCTGGTTATTCGTTGCCAAAGTACTACGCATCTCGTCGTTATCAGCACTTATCGCATTTTTGCTCACACCCATTTATGCATGGCAGCTAGAATCGTCACAACCTTACTTTCTCAACGTTGTTATTGTTATGTCAATTTTATTATTCTGGCGACACCGTAGTAACATACGAAACCTGATATCTGGCACCGAAGCATAATTATATTGCTTCCAGATCTTCCAACTTCCATCGAGGTCTGGCTTCAATAGTTGTCGGTACAGCTTGCCCTGCCACTAAACGTAAACAACCCGCATAAGCGATCATTGCACCATTATCTGTGCAAAATTCCAAACGTGGATAAAACACTTCTCCACCTTCTTTTTCGACCAGCTCAGCCAATCGCTCACGCAAACGAAAGTTAGCACTGACACCACCCGCGACAACTAAACGACTTAAACCTGCCTGTTTCAATGCACGTCGACATTTTATCGCTAGTGTTTCGACCACCGCCTCCTGGAAGGCAAAAGCCACATCAGCTTTATCTTGATTAGTCTTACCACTACTATTAAATGTATTTAATGCGAAAGTCTTCAAACCACTGAAACTGAAATCCAGCCCTGGGCGATCTGTCATCGGGCGTGGAAACCGGTAAATTCCTTCACGGCCTGATAATGCTAACTTGGCCAATTCCGGCCCACCGGGGTATGGCAAGCCCATTATTTTAGCGGTTTTATCAAAGGCCTCACCCACTGCATCATCCAGTGTGTCGCCTAACAACTCATAATCACCCACACCGACCACCTTGATTAGCATGGTATGGCCACCAGACACCAAAAGAGCTAAAAATGGGAATTCAGGTGGGTTTTCTTCCAGCATAGGTGCCAATAGATGCCCCTCCATATGATGAACCGAAATAGCCGGCTTTTTGAGTGTCCAAGCCAATGACCGTCCGATCGAAGCGCCTACTAACAAGGCCCCCACAAGCCCTGGACCTGCTGTATAGGCTATACCATCTATATCTTTCAACGTTAGACACGCATCTTTTAATGCCTTATTTATCAAAGGGATAGTCTTACGGATATGATCACGTGATGCCAATTCAGGCACCACTCCTCCATACTCTGCATGCAGCTTTACCTGACTATAAAGGACATGGGCCAATAAACCTTTTTCACTGTCATACAGAGCCACACCCGTCTCGTCACATGATGATTCAATTCCTAGAACACGCATAATATTAGTGATTTTACCTTTATCTGTTAAAACAGCTTTGATTTTTACCTATTGTAACTGTAGAATTGCCTGCTCTGATCGATTCGGTCAGATTTTTTAACTGTATCACTTAAGGTAATAAAGTATATGCCAAACGTACGAGTACGTGACAACGAACCATTCGACATTGCACTGCGTCGCTTCAAGCGCGCCTGTGAAAAAGCTGGTGTTCTTTCAGAAGTTCGCCGTCGTGAATATTATGAGAAACCAACTGCTGAACGCAAGCGTAAGCAAGCAGCTGCAGTAAAAAGACATCAGAAAAAGATGTATCGCTCTAATTCTCGCCGAGTCCGAATGTACTAATTTTTGACCTGATGACCGCTGCAGGGTCTCCCTGCTAATTCATCAGACTGTACATCATGTCACTTAAACAGCAAATCACTGACGATATGAAAGATGCCATGCGCTCTGGTAACAAAGTGCGCCTGGGTACTATTCGTCTCATTCAAGCTGCCATCAAACAAATTGAAGTTGATGAGCGCATCGACGCACTTGACGATGATAGAATTCTTGCCTGCCTCGACAAAATGTGTAAACAGCGTCGTGAATCCATCACTCAATATGAAAAAGCTGAACGTCAAGATCTTGCTGATGTAGAAAAAGCTGAGCTCATCATTATCCAGGAATTCTTACCCGCAGCACTGAGTGAAGAAGAAATTGCAGACATGATAAGCAGCGCTATTGAAGAAACCGGTGCAAGTGGAATCAGGGATATGGGGAAAGTAATGGGAATACTCAAACCCAAAATGCAAGGCCGCGCCGACATGGGCAAGGTAAGTGGCGCCATTAAGGCAAAACTAAACGCCTAGCTTTGCAGTAGCTAATTTCTAGTCTCTAGTAGCTAGGAAAATCATAACCCCCTATCCTACATATTATAATTACCCCTCCTAGTTACTCGCTACTAGAAACTAACAATTTAACACTAGAATTTTAACCACTCCCTCTTGTACCTTTAAGCTCGTACCTTTAACCTCCCTACATGGCTGGCCGTATCCCACAATCCTTTATTGATGAATTACTCAATCGCATTGATGTTGTAGATGTTATTGATGCTCGCGTGCCGCTGAAAAAAGCCGGCAGCAACTATAAGGCTTGCTGTCCTTTTCATACTGAAAAATCACCTTCATTTACAGTAAGCCAACCCAAACAATTTTATCATTGCTTCGGTTGTGGGGCGCATGGCACCGCCATTAGTTTTCTCATGGAATATGAACATTTAAGCTTTGTGGATGCCATCGAAGATCTCGCCCAACAAGCCGGGCTTGAAGTCGAGCGCGAACAAGGTACTAACACGCCTACCACACCTCGTGAAGACAACTTATATGAAATCATGTTACGTGCACATGATTTTTATAAACAACAATTACGTTCACATTCACAATCAGAAAAAGCTATCGCGTATTTAAAAGACCGTGGTATGAGCGGCGAAATCGCAGCAGAATTCGGTGTCGGCTATGCACCACCTGGGTGGGATAGCCTTATACAAGTATTAGGCAAAGACAGCAAAAGCCTTGAACAACTCCACCGCGCAGGCCTCGTCATAGAAAAAGAAAACAACCAGGGCTATTACGACCGTTTCCGGGAACGCATCATGATCCCTATTACCGACCGACGTGGCCGCGTAATTGCTTTTGGCGGTCGCATACTAGATGGTGAAGAGTCACACGGACCAAAATACCTTAATTCACCTGAAACGCCCATCTTTCATAAAGGGAGAGAACTCTACGGCCTTTATGAATGCAGAAAAGCCATCCGAAACCCGGAAAAAATACTCGTAGTAGAAGGTTACATGGATGTGCTCGCACTGGCTCAATTTGGCATACGTTATGCCGTTGCCACACTCGGTACGGCCACGACCAAGGAACACCTCGAAACATTATTTAGAGTAGTACCACGCATTATATTTTGCTTTGATGGAGATCGCGCAGGCAGAGATGCTGCATGGCGCGCATTGGAAAATGCGCTTCCCAACATGCATGAAGGGCGCGAAGCCGGTTTTTTATTTCTACCTGATGGTGAAGACCCTGACAGCATGGTTAGAAATGAAGGCCAAAGCGCCTTTGAAAATCGCATTGATCAAGCCACGCCTTTATCAAAGTTTTTACTCGAACATTTCTCTGAACAAGTTAACCTAAGCATACCTGACGGCCGCGCGAGACTGGTTAAGCTGGTAAAACCTTTCCTGCAAAAGATTCCAGATAAAGTCTTTCGTCATATGATGTTTAATCAGCTAGCGTCATTGGTCAGCATGCGTGTTCAAGAGCTGGAAAACTTAATCGAAACAGCCGATCAGCCTCAAACTAAAAAACGCACATCCAAACAACCAGAAAAAGGAGCACAAACACCCATACGAAAAGCAATCAACCTGATCCTCCACAATCCGCAAAATACACTCAGCATAAATAACTTCCAATTTTTACAGCACGCTGACATTCATGGCGCCGGCCTTCTCTATAAACTGCTTGAAATCCTGACTGACGAACCCAATCTTAATACTGCAGCCTTATTAGAACGATGGCGTGATAAACCAGAAGGCGTGCATTTGTTGAAATTAGCTGAAAATCAATTACCTGGAGACGATGAATCTCAAGCCAGTGAGCTAAATGACATCATAATTTATTTGGATAAACAGCTTAAAGCCCAGCGATGGGAAATATTACAAGAAAAATTGGCCACAGCAGGCCTCAATGAAAGCGAATTAGTTGAGTGGAATCAATTGCTTACTGATAACTCCTCACAAAACATGAAATAATTTTCAACTGGATATTAAAGACTACTTTTATTAATGGCTCTCCTGCCCCTTAAAGACGAGAAGCAACACACGTGAGCGATACAAATCAGGACACAATCAAAGATACTACTGCTGCAGCACCACTGGACAAACAGTCCCAATTACGTCTGCTTATTGCAAAAGGCAAAGAAAAAGGCTTCCTTACCTATAGTGAAGTAAATGACCACCTGCCTAACGAAATTGTCGACCCTGATCAAATAGAAGAAATTATCAGCGTTATTACTGAAATGGGTATTTCAGTGCATGAAACTGCACCTGATGCTGACACACTACTGATGCAGCACAAAACAGATACCGATGAAGATGCCGCTGAAGAAGCTGCAGCTGCTCTTGCTTCTGTTGAAGGTGAGCTCGGTAGAACGACCGACCCTGTGCGCATGTACATGCGTGAAATGGGCACCGTAGAGCTGTTAACGCGCGAAGGTGAAATAAAAATTGCCAAGCGCATCGAAGCAGGACAAAAACAAGTTCTTGAGGCATTGGCCCACTACCCAGGTACGGTTACCTTTGTTCTCGATACATATGATCAAGTTATCTCGGAAGAAGGCCGTTTAACTGATTTGCTTTCAGGCTTCATTGACCCAAATGAGGAAGATGACTTCACTCCGCCAACAGCCAATCAAACGCCAGCTGATAAAGATGATGATGCAGAAGAAGAAGTTGATACTGGCCCTGACCCTGAAGAAGTAGCCGAAAAAATATCTGCTCTCAAAAAACATTACGACAAATATCAAAGCATTGTTGACAAACATGATGCACAACACGCTAGCGCGCACAAGCAATATGAAAAAGTTATCGAATCCTTCATGGAGTTCAAACTAGCACCTAAACTGGTTGAGAAGTTACTAGCTGTATTACGTGACATCATTACACGTATACGCTTACACGAACGTGTCATCATGGATATATGCGTACAAAAAGCCTACATGCCGCGGAAAGAATTTATCACATCATTCCCGGATAATGAAACAGACATGAACTGGCTTGATCAGCAAATACAAGCAGGACAGAAATATTCACCTATTCTGGAAGAGTATGCTGTTGATATTCGTAAGGCACAGAAAAAATTATTACTGATCCAGAATGTTGCTGGCCTCAGCATTAAAGTCATTAAAGACATCAACCGTCGCATGTCGATCGGTGAAGCAAAAGCACGTCGTGCGAAGAAAGAAATGGTAGAGGCTAACTTGCGTCTGGTTATTTCTATTGCGAAAAAATATACCAACCGCGGATTACAGTTCCTCGATTTAATTCAGGAAGGTAACATCGGCCTGATGAAAGCCGTTGATAAATTTGAATACCGCCGTGGTTATAAATTTTCTACCTATGCAACATGGTGGATTCGCCAAGCTATCACGCGTTCAATTGCTGACCAGGCACGTACAATCCGTATACCTGTACACATGATTGAAACCATCAATAAGCTCAATCGTATTGCACGTCAAATGCTACAAGAAATGGGTCGCGAACCCACACCGGAAGAATTGGCTGTACGCATGGAAATGCCAGAAGACAAAATTCGAAAAGTACTAAAAATTGCTAAAGAGCCTATTTCTATGGAAACCCCAATTGGTGATGATGAAGATTCACACCTGGGCGACTTCATTGAAGATGGCAACGTACTATCTCCTTCTGACTCTGCAAACTCTGAAGGTCTACGTGAAGCAACCAACTATGTACTGACTGGCCTCACACCTCGTGAAGCCAAAGTATTGCGTATGCGTTTTGGCATCGACATGAATACCGACCATACTCTCGAAGAAGTGGGTAAGCAGTTCGATGTAACACGTGAACGTATACGTCAAATAGAAGCTAAAGCTTTGCGTAAGCTACGCCACCCTTCACGTTCTGAAGCACTGCGTAGCTTTTTGGATCTGGAATAATTTCTACTTGTGGGAAGCGAGCATCGCACGCTTCCCACAAAAAAAACTTACCACTCTATTCATTTTCGTCTGCTCACGACTGCGCTATGCCACCCAACACCAACTAAAACCAAGATAAATACTTATAGCATCTCAATAAACTATCGAAAATATATTCAAACCCGTGTAAAATAGCCGTCTTTACGGGCCTGTAGCTCAGTTGGTTAGAGCAGTGGACTCATAATCCATTGGTCGAAGGTTCGAGTCCTTCCAGGCCCACCAATTATTACTTATCAGTATTTTGTTTATCAAACCATAGAGTTGTTAAATTCAAATGGCTTTAGTAAACCGTGGATATCTTTTTTATGACCCTGCTTTTTATTTACCTAGGAATTGCCATTGGCATCTCATTCATCTGCTCTATTCTTGAAGCAGTATTACTGTCAATTACACCCAGTTACGTAGAAAAAACACTGACGGATAAACCACGTGCGGGCAAACAACTCACCAAGATCAAAGAGCAACTGGATGAATCTCTCTCTAGTATTCTTATCCTTAATACCTTCGCACACACAATGGGCGCTGCAGGCGTCGGTGCACAAGCGCTTATTGTTTTTGGCCCTAAATGGGAAACGTTGATCGCTATTTTACTGACATTAGTTATTTTATTTTTTTCCGAAATCATTCCTAAAACACTTGGTGCGACCTACTGGCAGAAGTTGGCGATACCTTCCAGCTACGTCATTCAGTTATTTGTCAAACTAGTCTATCCACTAGTATGGATTTCGACACGTCTCACCAAATTATTTAGTAAAAACAAAGGCAATGAAATTACACGTGAAGAAATTATTGCACTTGCTTCACTCGGACACAAGGACGGCACCTTAATACAACAGGAAAACATCTACCTATCAAATATCTTACGCCTACGAGAGATCCGTACTGAAGAGATACTTACTCCGCGAACCGTTGTTCATATGTTCAAAGACTCAACCACGGTAAGTGATGCATTAAATGATCCCAGAACACGAGAGTTTACACGATTACCGATATACCACGACACATCAGACAACATCACCGGCAAAGTCATCAAACATGATCTTTTTCAAGCAGAGCGCATTGGGAACGGAGACAGCCCCCTCAGTGATTATGCAAAAAAAATTTATCGCGTCTCAGAAAAATTACCCGTACAACATTTACTCGATCTGTTTATAAAAAAACGAGCCCACTTATTCCTAGTCGAAGATGAATACGGGCAAACTGCGGGCATTGTTACACTTGAAGATGCTATTGAAACACTTATAGGAAGAGAGATTGTTGACGAGAGCGACTCGATAGAAGACATGCAAGAACTGGCGAAGAAAAAATATCGCAAAAGACTACGCGAAGATGAACAAGCACGACATGAATAATCATATTAATATCATTAAAGCCATTGGCAATATAATGTGTAAACTCTTTGCTCGCTACTACAGCACGTCCACCTATATCATAGCCAACAATATAAAAATGCAGTGCAGCCTAGCGCATGGTCGCTAAATTGAATAGGGGCAGAGTGAAATTACTTATAGCATTACAGTGATGATCCCCTGCTTCCACCTTTGTTAACAGACTAATAATTAGCTGCAATCTCAGACTCAACTAACTGCCTAAGCTCCTGATAGCCAAACTGCACCAGCGGCTTTCCATTAACAAAAAATCCAGGTGTTCTGTTTACATTAAGCTGTTGTGCATCTTGTCTATCTAGCTTGACGCGTCTTGCAATCTCGACGCTCTTGATATCTTTGTTTAACTTTTCCATATCCAAACCAAGCCCACCAAGTTGCGCCCAAAACTTTTCTGGTTTAGCAACATGATGATCTATCCATGCCTCTCTCGTCTGGTAAGCCCGTTCAAGCGTTTCCCAAAAACGATTCTGCAAACGTGCCGCCTCGAAGATACTGACTATAACATCTGAATTTTCGTGTAGCGGCAAATACCGCAAGACCAAGTTAACTTTCCCAGGATTTTCATTCATTAACTTTTTTACAAAGGGATAAAAAGCACTGCATGTGCCACAGGCCGGATCAAAGAATTCAACAATTGTTACCTTAGCACCTGACGGCCCCATTGTCGGTGAGTAATCACGTTGCACATACTCAATTTTTTCCAATGCAGCATTGCTTAGTTCTTTATCTTTCTGCTTGTTATAAAGGGAAGTAGTTACTATAAAAAGCACGACAAACAACACCGCAGTAGCGGCAATAATCATATTTTTTTTCATTGTTGAAACCTTTTTCTGTAAATAAGCAAAAGTATAATGATGGCACTATAAGCAAAAATAGAAAGCATTGGAATGGTGACAAAACCCATCAGCTCCAGATTAATTTCTGTACAGGACAAATCTTCACTACACGGCTGGAGCGATTCAGGAATAAAACCCGAATACACTAGATAGTGATAAATGGCAAACCCCAAACCAATAACCACTAGCGGCAACGTATACCGAACTACTGAATGATCCACCTTGTGATCCCGGGTAATTAGTCCTACCAGAAATAATATCGCTAACGGGTAGATAAAGATACGTTGCCACCAACAAAGAACACAAGGCTTTAAACCCATAATTTCACTAAAGAACAAGCTACCGAACAAAGCAGCCATAGCAATTAGCCAGCAGACGAATATCAAAACCCATCCCGGCTGGCTAATTTTTTTTATTTTATCCTGTGACATTTTATTAAAAATACTTTTTTATGCTTCTTTAGTTTTTATAACTAGCTCTACTGCATCTCGCAAGAAGATTGCCGTATCCGCAACACCGCGCTTCAACACACGATCACCATGAAGCACAACACCTGCGCCATGCTCCTCTTCCCACGTGCAACCAAGCTCTACTCCGATCAAAGGCTTGCTCAATTTATTGTGAGGATAAACATTTATATTGACTACACCACATAATTTTTTAATTTCTTTTATGCTATCTAGTGGCGGAAGAAGTTCATTTGCTTCATCTTCAGAAGCCCAACCCAGAACTTCTTCCCTGATATTACTATAATCTTCAAGTAATTTATTTATGAATGAGTCGTGAATATTCTTTTCATTTTTTATAACCCATTTTATGGGAATCAATTCTTGTTCGGTTACAGACCCTTCGTCTCTCTCATCATCGATTAAAACGATATGAACCAGCCCATCTGACATGCCGTCACCCGAAATTGCGCCGTATGGACCTTCTCTTATCTGGAAACCATCCCATGAATCAAGCTTTGCTGATGTAACCCAAAAAAACTCTTCCCATATAAACTCTGGAAACATTGGAGGATAAACATCATACATATTTCTATATACCCTGTTTTACTAACAATTTACTTTAATCAATTAATACTACCTCTAAGCTTACAAGAAAAATGAGGGTAGGTCTTTCTCTTCCATTAAACACCTATCAAGATAGCACCAAGTATCCCTCACTGATAATTTTTTATATGAATACCACACCAACTAAAAAGGTTAAAGGGGCGTTACCCCCTCTAACTTCTAGATAATAACAGACAAATTTATGCTGCTATTTGATCAGAAACCGGATTCATCAGTAAGTAATCAAATGCTGCCAGGGATGCCTTGGCGCCTTCACCCATAGCAATAACAATTTGCTTGTATGGAACGGTTGTTACATCTCCACAGGCAAATATTCCTGCTTCACTTGTCTGACCTCGTTCATCTATCACAACTTCTCCATATTGAGTCAACTCAACTACACCTTTCAGGAACCCACTGTTAGGTAATAAGCCAATTTGAACAAACACGCCATCAAGTTTCCTGATGCTATTCTCTTCTGTTGCTCTATCCTGATATTCGATACCCGTCACCTTGCCGCCTTCTGCAATAATCTGGTTTGTAGCTACGTTTTTCAGGATGGTAATATTGTTCCGCGCTTTCGCTTTCTCCACTAAAATACTATCAGCTTTCAATTCTGGTAGAAACTCAAAAACAGTCACTGATCTAACAATTCCCGCAAGATCGAGTGCTGCTTCAATACCTGAATTACCACCACCGATAACAGCAACATCTTTGCCTTTGTAGAAAGGACCATCACAATGCGGGCAATATGCCACACCGTTACCAATGTTCTCTTTCTCACCTGGTACACCTAACTCACGCCATTTTGCACCTGTAGCTACAATCAATGTTCGGGTTTCTATTTTCTCACCCGATGAAAGATGAATTGTTTTAATCTCACCTTTCTCCACTTTCTCAACCCAAAAGTGTTCTTTTCTTGTAATTTCGTAATCATTTAAATGCGACTGCATTGCGCCTGTCAATTCTGGGCCTGTTGTTTTAGGAACAGAAATCAAATTTTCTATTCCCATCGTATCTTTAACCTGCCCACCCAAGCGGTCCGCAATCATAGTTACTTTAAGACCTTTACGTGCAGCATATATAGCTGCCGACACGCCAGCTGGTCCACCACCAATAACTGTTACATCCTGTAATGGCAATGCTTCTTCCGTACGACCGGCCACAATGCCAGGATATTTCTGTATTAACTTATCCAATAATTGAGCAGTATCAACTTTACCATTAGCAAACACTTCACCATTGAGGAATACTGTCGGCACACCCTGGATATTATTTTTCTCAATCAACTCAGGGTATACACCACCATCAATCATTTCCGTTGATATATTTGAATTGATCGTCGCAAACTGATTGACCGCCTGCACAACATCAGGACAATTATGACAACTCAAACTAACATAGACCTCGAAATTCAGTGGCTCTTGTACATTCGCAATCATGTTTTTCAAACTATCATCCAGTTTTAAATCCGTGCCAGAGGAATGCAACACTGCTAATACAAGCGAGTTGAATTCATGCCCACTGGGTATACCTGAGAATTGTATGCCATTTGCTTTGCCGTCTACTTCCATCATGAAACTAACCGGGCTTCTTAATACACCCGAAGTATCACGTTCTTCAATACTAAGTCTTTTGGATACCTTTACAAAATCATTCAGGAATGCCATTAACTCAGCACGTTTTTTATGTTCACCTGTTTGCACAACCAGCGCTATATCATTTTTCATATTGGCTGTGTAACCCATCAGTGCTTCTTTAATTTCTCTTGTTAACATGCTTCACCTACCTTAATTTATAAACTTTGATATGGGGCTGATTAGTGAGCAACAAAAATGTTGCCCCTCTTTTCCTAACAAACAGTCTGACCAGGGTCTTTAGATCTTTCCAACCAGATCAAGACTTGGTGTCAATGTGCTCTCACCTTCTTCCCAGGCCGCAGGACAAACTTCGCCGTCATGGTTTGCGACGTATTGTGCTGCTTTAACCTTACGAACCATGTCCTTGGCCGAACGACCTATACCCAGATCATGTATTTCTGCAACCTTGACTATGCCTTCAGGATTCGCCAGGAAAGTACCACGTAATGCCAGTGCTTCTTCCTCAATCATGACGTCAAACCCACGTGTAATAACACCTGTAGGATCGCCAATCATTGGGAAGTTAATCTTTCCAATCGCTTCACTGGTGTCGTGCCATGCCTTGTGCGAGAAATGGGTATCTGTCGATACCGAGTAGACTTCTACTCCAAGTTGCTGCAGTTCTTCATAGGACTTAGCCATATCTTCCAGCTCTGTTGGACAAACAAAGGTGAAATCTGCTGGGTAAAACAAGAATATTGACCATTTGCCTTTAACGTCATCAGTAGTAATAGTTTTAAATTCGCCGTTATGAAACGCTTCTGCTTTAAATTCAGGGATTGTTTTGTTAATCATAGACATTGTGTATTACCTCTTTATTTATGTTTAAAAATTTTCGCTGAGCCGTATCTCTGCGTTGAAGATAATATTAGGGGGTTTCATTGTTCTATGAAATCAATTAATATAGAATATTATATTCTAATTAATAGAACATAGAATCATGATTACATTAAAACAGGTCACATACATTCTGGCTGTAGCGAAGACCTTACATTTCAAGAAGGCCGCTGAACTCTGTTCAATTTCACAATCTGCATTGAGTACCGCTATAACGGAAATGGAAAAGCAGCTCGGGTTTCAGGTATTTGAACGCGATAATAAAAAGGTGCTAATTACACCTGTTGGCGCGGAATGTCTGGAAAAAGCACATCTCATAAAAATTCAAATGGATGATCTATACCAACTCGGTCAGGCGTTAAAAGCACCTTTGAGTTACCCTATGTCGCTTGGCATTATTCCCACCATTGGCCCTTATTTACTGCCGAAGGTACTTCCAACTGTGCGCAATCAATACCCTGAATTCCCATTGCGCATTATTGAAGACCAGTCTCATGTACTGGTAAACAAAGTAAGAAGTGGTGAACTGGATACAGCTATCCTCGCATTACCATTTGATATAGATGGCTTGCTTCCATTTGAATTTTGGCAAGAAGATTTTTACTGGGTTACACATCGTGATGATCAGCTTGCGCTGCAAACAGAAATAACCAGCGCTGAACTTAAGCAGTCTCGACTAATGTTACTGAAAGATGGGCATTGCTTGAAAGATCACGCCTTGGCAGCCTGCAAACTACCACCTCGCGACACCGACACATCCCTGGCTTCAACCAGCCTGAATATGTTGATACAAATGGTTGCCGGCAGAATGGGCACAACACTAATACCTGCAATGGCTCTTGATCAATTATTATTGGGTAACCCTGAGTTAAAGGCTATTCATCTCAATGAACCTGGCCCGCACAGAAAAATAGCTTTTATCATTCGTCCCAATTATCCGGGGGTGAAAAATATAGAGCTATTAATGAAATTATTTCGGCAAAAACTCGAATAAAGATACACAAATACCCTGTCACGTATGTGGCCAAAATAAGGTTATAGTAATTAATCGAACCCTATTACTTTACTTTTCCTTTCGAGTGACTCTTTTATTTTTTCCGAAAAAACCAGAGGCTTGCCAGTCAACACGGATATCTCTCGAGCAAGTTTTTCTATTACTATCAAACACTCATATGGCTCATCATTGAGCGGGGCCGAAGACTCCTGTAATTCAACCAGTAGCTGTTCATTATCCGAGCCGCGCAGATAGAGCTGATATATGTATAGAGAATAAATTGACGGATTATGCTCTCCCGGCACTCTCGGTGATTCATTACAGGTATTATAAGTCAGGTAAAACGAATCAACTCCAGATAATGATATCTGCTTATTATATAACCCAAACAAGATGCCTCGAGAGATCGAGAGCATATCAGAATCTTTATTCAAGGCAATACATTTGCGGTAAAACCCTATAATTCCAACGACAATCCCTGCAAAAGAAATTATTTTAATAAGCGTTATATTTTCATATTGTATTCTAGCCCCATAGTGCGGCAGGTAATACAGCAAGGCATACAAACCCGCAAAAATAAAAAAAGTACCTGCAAGACGCAGAATTGGACGTGTAGCGTAAGCGATGATAGTGATTTTAGAATCAGATGATCTACTATTAAATGTAGCGAGTTTAGTCATAACCTTTATATCTAAAAATGTCAGGCTGAAATAGACTTTATTAATTATAATTTATTGGATAGCCATAAGTTATTTACATACCGCAATAACATACCCTTTACATTTATATTCTCGTTCCTTGGTGTACCCATTTGCATCGCCCACAGGTATCGGCCCCACTGCTTACTATCTTGTATTTTTTACAACCTAAATAAGCTCTTATTACTTTGGATGAAGGTTTCTTCGGATATTTCTTTGCAGCTTCAGCCGTTTTCCAACACTCACCATATTTTTTACTATAAATTGTTTGCGCCGCTATTGTTAAACCCGGAGTAAACAATAACAATAAGACTATTTTTACTTACTTCATCTTCAATTCCTGTTAACGCTATTAAATTAACATGCCGAATGATAGTTTAAAATCATACATCTATTTTTATGTACCACTTGGGACCCATTCTCCCAAAATCTGTTCTTTTATTATTCTTTATTTTTTTACTCGAATCCAGTACGTACTCTATGTTATTTTCACGTACAAATACCACCCAGTGCCAGTATGGCTTTCCATTAACCCTGTGCCACTTTATAGCTAAAAGAGCCCGATCAGGTAACGTATTCCAGTTTTTGAATGGTAATTCAGCTTTTCCGATTTTAATATTTAATTTTCGTAACATTTTTCGAATATAATGAGTTTCAGACCAAAGTTTTGTATCTTCTGCAGCTATTCCGAGATCATTTGCAATTAATTTTGCTTCTTTATAAGAAATACCAGCAAGTACAGCAGCACTTGCGATCGCACAACCTGTTTTTTCTTGCTGAATAACCGGCTTCATTTCTTTACGATCTATTTAATTGAGTATTTAACTGACACAGTTGCTGAAACAGAAATCTCTCCCGGCTCGAATGCACTCTGTGATGACCCATCACTTAGAGCCCTCTGTTTAAATCGAAAAGCCTCCTGCCTGACAGGACCACCCATTTCTTTTACATACATTACTTTTTCAAGATTAACATTTGAGCTGCGAGCTAATATTTCTGCTTTTTTTCTTGCAGCTTTAAGTGCTGCAGCAATTGCTTTGTGCTCTAGGGCATCACGGTTTTTCGTATCTAATGCGATATTATTGATCGTTGTTATTCCCGACTTAATTGCACCGTTGATAAGTGCAGAATAATTATCAAGATCGTCTAATACCACTTTCACATTTCTGGATAGCTGATAACCAATAAATGTTTTAGTCTGATAATTGTATTGAGGGTGTATAGCCACTTCAGAAGAAATAATATTTTTTATACTAACACCTAAGCTTTTACATAAAGAAACCGTATCTGCGGTCTTTTTATCTATTACCGATTTCAAGGGAGCTAATTCCTTCCCTCTGCCACTTATAGAAAATGAAAACCTTGCAATATCAGGCACAACACTTTCTTTAGCCGTTCCTGTTACTTCAATAATAGCTTCTTCAGCATAAGTGCAAGCTGTTGCAAAAAAAAATAACATAAAACTAAAAATTATAGACTTATAGGTCTTCATTACTCTATTCCTCTCAATAACACTCATCTTCTTAACATCTCAGCACATTAACTAATATGGCATTCAGTATTCCCAACGCGAGTTCATACTTCTAGTACATTAGCTTGCAATAAATATGATAACAAGCGTATAAGCTTTATTACTTGGCTGCACATACCCTCACAGGAAGAGAGATAACCTCCCAAATTGCAACAATAACCATCATTACTAACCCTATATAAAAAAGATACGTACTCCATTCATGTGACCATAATGGATACAATGTCAGCAATACAAAACTTGGACCAATTAAGCTTGCCATCAATCTAATAAAGATCCCATGAAATAAAAAAGAAAACCCGTTAGCTATTATCGCTAACCAGACAAAAATGGGGAGCAACGTGTTAATAAAAGCACCTTCAAATTGCGCTAGAAAACCAGGCCCTAAAGCCGATGTTAAGACACCCAAGGCAAGAAAACATGATGCGCAACCCATAGCCGCTATTAAAGCACCCAACACCCCAGATTAATCGTGTTATCCAATGCATGAAATTGCTCCCAGCTTGATTTCAATTAACAAGCGTATAAACTCCGTACTAAGGTACTGAGTCAAGCAAGGCTAACATTATGAATGAATCAGCGTTAACTATAGGGCGTTTAGCCGTCTCGGCTGGCGTTAATATCGAAACAATTCGTTACTACCAAAGAATTGGACTTATCATTGAACCTAAAAAACCCGCTCATGGCTATCGCAAATATCCTCTTAGCCTAATAGCACACATTAAGTTCATCAAGCGTGCACAACGATTAGGTTTCAGCCTAACTGAAATTGCAGAACTATTAACGTTGGGAGACGGTCATTGTCAGGATATACGTATTCGTGCAGAAAAAAAACGTGATAAAATAAAAAGCCAAATAAAAGATTTAGAATCTCTACAACAAACATTAAATCAATTAATAAAAACCTGTGCGTCCGGAAAACATAAAACAAAGTGTCCGATTGTAGAAACGCTATCATCCCGCTGAATAATATGGATATCTTTGAACACATTAATGCACCAGTAGAAGAACTATCTGACGAGATTACACGCAAACATAATGTTTCACTCTTTATAAAAAGAGAAGATTTAAATCACCCTGAAATTATGGGTAACAAGCTCAGAAAACTAAAATATAATATTCTTGAGGCTCAACAATTAAAATCACCCTGTATATTAAGTTTTGGTGGTGCCTATTCTAATCATATCCTCGCTTTATCGGCTGCCGGTAGAATTTATAATATACCGACTATTGGAGTCATAAGGGGAAACGAACTTGCATTCAAACCTCTTAATCCGATATTAACTAAGGCTAAAGTAAACGGCATGCAACTTAATTTTATAGCAAGAGAAGAATACAGAACAAAAAACTCAGATATCTCTATTGCAAAATTACATGAAAAGTTTGGTGATTTTTATATACTTCCCGAAGGAGGTAGTAATGCTCTAGCCGTTAAAGGATCTGCCGAAATAGTAGATGACTTACAGGATAACTATGATGTTATTACTTGTGCCTGTGGTACGGGCGGAACACTTGCAGGTATCATTCTTGGAGCTTATCAACAAAATCTCAGTAAAACTCAGGTACTCGGATTCCAGGTGGTAAATGCCGACGACTACATAGAAAATCAGGTTAAATTCCTCTTAAACGCAGAGGCGCAAGGTCATATCCACTGGTCAATCAACCCTGATTATCACTTTGATGGCTATGCAAAAAAGAACAAAGCATTAATCCATTTCATAAACTGGTTTAAATTAACTCATAATATCGATCTTGATTACATTTATACTGGCAAAATGATGTTTGGATTGTATCAATTAATTCAATCATCTTACTTTAAGCAAGGAAATCGATTGCTGGCTATTCATACCGGTGGAATCCAAACGGCAAAAGCATCACCAGAGTAATTATAAACTGAACTTCATCGTTTATTATTACTCTATATTTCATTAACTTATACAAATGTTTACTATATACTGAATTTACCTTTGACTGGCTAATTGATACTATAAATATGACCCACAGACCTATTTTCATAAAATTGATAGCGTTACCAATTTTAGCCTTACTAATATCACTAGGCTTGTCCTCATGCACCGATTCACCCGATAAAGAAAAAAAGAAAACCGGTGGGAAACGCTCACATCTAGTGGCGACCACAAACAGCGTTTTAAAAACATTAAGTACGTCAACCACCCGCACCGGTACTTTGCGAATTTTACGTCAGGTAAAAATATTCAATCAGGAAGAAGGTAAAATAACTGCTATTCATCTTTACCCTGGTGACAAGTTCAAAAAAAATGAAGTATTAATCAATATAGATGGTAGCCTGCTAAAAGCCCAGTTAGACAAAGCTGTTGCTACCCGTAGACAAGCGGAACAAGATCTTAAACGTGTTCGTAGCCTTGTCAAAAAACGCCTGGCAGCAGATGAGGAAAGAGCGCGCATCGCTACTGCTGTCAGAGTTGCTGTGGCTGAGGAAGAATTACTCCGCACACGCCTTCGTTACACTACAATAAATGCGCCATTTAATGGTACCGTTAGCGAACGGCTAATTGAACCTGGCGACATTGCGCCCAGACACACTCACCTTATGACTGTCATTGACCGACAATCAATCATTACCCGCGTTAATGTCTCGGGCTTAATTCTACCTTTACTCAAAAAGGGTGACCCTGCAAAGATTAAAATTGATGCATTAGGAAAAAATGAACATTCAGGCATTATCAGCCGCATCTACCCTACTGTTAACCCAAGCACTCGTTTGGGTACAATCGAAGTATCGTTTGATAATATACCTGACGCTATTCGAGCTGGCTCACTTTGTCGCGTAACACTTACGCCCTCACCCAAACCTTATCTTGTTATTCCTTTTACAGCTTTACGCCGGGATGACGACGGAGAGTATGTCTACATTATTGAAAAACAAGTAGCCAGCAAACAATACGTGCTTACCGGCATACGCCACGGTAACCTGATTAGCATCATTGATGGCCTGGAAGCCAATACAGCTGTAATCACCAAGGGATTTCTGGGATTACGTGATGGCAAAAAAGTAACCACCGGTAAAAATAAAAAACAAAAAAAGCCTGATCAACAATCACAATCTACAAGATGACTCGCAGAACAACACAAGAATTAATATCAACAAGCGGCGGCGGTATCGCTGCCTGGTCAATACGTCATCCAATTGGCGTTATCATGATCACACTTGCCATCATGCTACTTGGTGTTTTTTCACTTGACCGGCTCCCTGTAAATTTATTACCCAATATTATTTACCCTGACGTTAGAGTACGCATTAGCAACCCGGGTGTGCCTGCCAAAATAATGGAAGATCAGGTTACACGTCAACTTGAAGAGCAGCTAGCTATTACAGAAGATGTTATCAGCATAGAATCCACTAGCTCTGAAGGTAGAAGTAAGATCAATTTATCTTTTCAATATGGAAAAGATATCGATATCGCATTACGAGATGCAAGCACCCGTCTTGATCGTGCCAAACGTTTTTTACCTGAAGGTATTGAACAACCCATTATCTATAAACGAGACCCTTCACAACGACCCGTAGCCGAGTATATTATTAGCTCAAAGACCCGTGAACCCATCGCATTACGCAACTGGGTAGATGATGTATTCTCTAAATGGTTTATTAACCTGCCTGGCATCGCAGCTGCAGAAGTTGGCGGCGGTCTTATAAGAGAAATTCAGGTACTTCCTGACCAACAACGCCTAGCGGGCCTTGGTTTAACAACTGACAACATCATAGATGCTATAAAAAAAGGTAATCAGGAAGAACCTGCTGGCAGAATCAAACTAGAACGACGCGAACTCAGCGGCCGAATCTCTGCGCGATTGGAGTCGATTTCCGATATTGCCAACCTACCTATTTCTTTACCCGATGGCCAGTACATACATTTAAAAGATATCGCAAGCGTGATCGATACACACGAAGATGAAAAATTACGAGTAAGGCTTAATGGTGTTAGTGGAATAAAAGTATCGATACAAAAACAACCCAATGCTAATACCGTCAGTGTTGCTGACTCTATCAAGCAACGTTTACAAGAACTAAGACAACAAAGAGTGCTGCCTGATGACATTCAAGTAAACATTGTTGGCGATCAATCAATTTATATTCGCAACTCACTTAACAATGCTGCCATTGCTACTATTTCAGGTGCTATTCTGGCTATGCTTGTTGTTTACTTATTCCTTGGCAATATCAAACGTACACTAATTATAGGTAGCGCCATCCCGATTGCAATTACCGTTACGTTCCTGATTATGGATATGGCCGGGCTTACGCTAAACATAATGACACTCGGCGGTTTAGCTGTTGGCGTTGGCATGCTAGTTGATAGCACTATTGTTATGCTTGAAAATATTTACCGGCATCAAACAGAAGGTGAAAATAGTTTTGAGGCAGGCACTCACGCAGCACAGGAAGTTAATAGTGCCATTGTTGCATCTACCAGCACAAACCTTGCTGCCATCATTCCTTTTCTGTTTATTAGTGGTTTAGTCGGTCTTTTTTTTCATGAACTCATTTTTACCATTACCGCTGCTATTGTTGCCGCGATGATTGTTGCATTAACATTAGTGCCTGCACTTGCAACACGATTAAATCAAATCGAAGATCCTAACAAACAAAGCCCAGTAGATAAGTTCATCATCATTTTACAGCGCACTTACAAAAATAGTATTAGCTTTCTTTTAAAAAGCACAATAGTAAAAGCTATTTTTATTCTTATTCTAATTGCTGCAGGTATTAGCAGCGTGCCGTCTTTCAAAAGCGACTCACGTGTATTTTTACCTAAAATTGATGATGGAAGAATTGGCATTCGCGTTAAAGCTGATACAGGCGTAAAACTTAATGTTACTGATCAGGCTATCATTCAGGTTGAATCACTTATTCAAAAAATGCCTGAAGTTGAAACTGTATTTACTATAGCAGGTGGATTTATCTTTGGCCGCACCGAAGTCCAGTCACGACATTATGGCCGCATTGATATTCAGTTAAGTAAAAAAACAACTAGGGACATCAGTAGCGATGACTGGATCAAGCGATTCAGAAAGCTTTTAAATAAACATAAAATCGCAGGCGTCCGCGTACATGTATATAAACTAGGTATCCCGGGTGCTCGCTTTCACCGAGGCAGCGATGATATAAGCTTAAGAGTTAGCGGGCAAGATCTAGATACTCTTGATGAAATAGGTGACACGATTCTTGTAAAGCTCAAAGATATAAAAGGCATACGCAATGCCACTCATTCTGCTGAGGAAACAGGGCAGGAACTATCTATCAAGATAGACCGCGAACGTGCTGCAACGCTGGGCTTTACAACTGAACAAATAAGCCGAATAATTAAAACCGCCATTAGTGGCTTGGTCATTAGCGATTTTCTAGAAGGTGATCGATCATACAACATAAGAGTCAAGTTGCCTGATATTGACACTTCTAATTTAAGCAATCTTGAATCACTACTCTTAGGTAAAGTAAGTAATAATAATACTTCAATCTATCTTTCTGATGTTGCGAAGATCGACTTAATAGAAACACCTTCAGGTATTTTACGCGACAGTCAACGTCGTATCATTGAAATCAACGCAGGTATCGATGAAGGTTTTACAACCGGTGCCGTATTAGCAAACGTACAACGTGTACTTGCAGATATCGATTTGCCAATTGGCTATCAATTGTATGATGCAGGCATTTCTAAGACCCTACAATCCAGTCAAAATACGATATGGAAGCTACTCGCCATTGCGTTATTTCTTGTTCTTGTGGTTATGGCTGTTCAATATGAATCATTACTTAACCCACTTATCATTTTATGCAGCATACCCTTTTCTGCAATTGGTGTTGCTATAGCGATAGCCTGGACTGAAATGCCACTATCCATGCCATTATGGTTAGGCATGATAATGCTGGCCGGAATTGTAGTGAACAATGCAATTGTTATGGTTGAATATATCGAGATCCTTCGCCGTCAGGGCACGTCCCTTGATGCATCAATAGCAGAAGCGGCAAAGCTGCGGCTGCGCCCTATTTTAATGACATCACTAACTACCATTATTGGACTTACCCCGTTAGCCATTGGCTTTGGAGAAGGTGCCGAGATGTTAAAACCTCTAGCCATTACAATAATTGCAGGCTTAAGCTTCTCGCTAATTGTTAGTTTATACCTGGTACCAATAACCTATCGCGCGCTTCATCAGCGATTTACAGTCAAGTAAAACAACACTGTTAATTTAACGTACAGATAGTTAAAATAAATTACTTATGCAAGAGCTTGACTTCAATATACCCCATCAGAATCTGGCAATTGATCAGCTTGATCCTAAGCCAAAAGTCACTAATATTTCTAAATGGTTGGATAAGTTACCCTTAGTGAATCCTGAGCATAGCACACGACTGCTCATCGATTACTTAAGCGAACTAAATCAATGCCAACTTAACTACACAGATAGATACAATGCCTTAGAGCTTTTACGTCCTACATGCGAAAACCTGATCGCTTCACTTCGCAGCAAATATTCACAGGCCAAACTACCCTTATCTGATAAAAACAGGCGTTTTTTTCAAGGCGCCATTACCTTAAATAATTTATTGTGCATCGGTTACAAGTCCACTTTGTATGACATAGAAAGTAAAAATATCAGCGCTAGTAAAGAAAAGATTATTATTTTCTCTCTTTACCATGCTATCCAACAATTATCATTCATCATGCTGGAGTGTTACCTGATCTATAGACCCGTGCCAGTTAATACATGGCATGAAATACACCCATTATTTAAAACCGCAGAAGATGCAAACTTAACCGACACACTCATTCCTACTGGGCCCGATAATCAAACTGAAACCATTGCTATTAGCTACAAACGTGCGCTTTTACTCTCATTAACTAACCCTTATCATTTAATGCAAGATGAAGCGTATACTGTATTTGCCGCCTTATCTAAACTCTCACAAGGCTTGCGTATATTGCCTTATCCAAGAAATGAATCCATCAACAGTGGTTTTGCTATTGATCTTAATTCCGCGCACGCACCTATATTTTTATCGCCCAACCGTAAAACCAACTTTTTTGAACCCCGCTTACTTAATATGGATCGTTTGATTGACGCGCTAAAATCACATGCACTATTACTCGACAAAGAAATCGAAGAACATATTAAATTGAATCAATCCAGCTTATCGATTCGTATGAAACGTGACTTACTCCTTCGCATGCATGAAAACTGGTCAAGGAGTCGAGAACGATTTGAACAACGCGAAACAACTCTAGGTCGCAAGGATATCGTCATTGGTTTGAGTACCGCTCATTATCATGTTAGCAATAAAGTGCCATTCAATCCTGAGTTAGATGAAGTGAATACTTATGCAAAAGATGCACTAGAAACATCTGGCCTTTTTCTTGTACCCAAAGATTACGAACCATGGAAAACTGATGAAGCAGAACATCGATTAGAAGCTGGTATAGACCAACCAAGGTCGTCTAATTTTGATGCAGAAAGTAGCGTATTAGATAAATGGGAAAAAATATATTCCGCCAAAAGCAGCAGAGAACATGATGAAATCAATCAAAACCCCACTGAAAGCGAAACATACAACATTTCATCATGGGAAATAAAAAATCAAAGTCATGCCGGCATGTCACTTTTTTGCCAATCAAATAAATGTCTGCCTGTTCGTGTTGGGGAATTAATGTCATATCGCGATAACAAAACATGGAATCTAGGAGTCATACGATGGTTACATGCGAATGAAGACTGCTCAATTGGACTAGGCATCATGTTGCTGTCAACCCTTTGTCGATCTGTTGCTACTCGAGCTATCAGTGGTATCGGGAAAGGTGGGGAGTACATGCGCAGCCTTTTAATTGATGCCACTGAACTAAATCAGGCAAGTGCAAAATTATTACTCCCTGCAGCCATCTATCACGTTGAGACTAAACTAGTCGTTAACATTGACGGTATAATCAAATACGCAAAGCTCACACAGCAAGTCCTGGGCACAAAGTCATTAAATATATTCACATTTGAGATTATTGATATCCCTGACACCGAAACAAAAAATATTAAAGCAATGCAGCAACTATTAGCATAACTGTTTATTCTACAAGATCTGACATCGCTGCTATATGTGCCGCATACCAAAAATTATCTGTTTTTAAAATTTTATGCCCTCTATTCAATGCAGACTTTGCTATACTCAATAATGATTTATCGTTCGTTATTTTTGCAAGCTTCAAACTAACACGAATTAACGTTGCCGATGGTGAAGGCATTGGGCCATCAGCGATAATAGCCTCTCTGGCAGAGATACCTGGTATCATGCCTTCTGCCAACAGCCATCCGTCATCTGAATAAAAACGTTGCCAGGCTTGTTTTACGATAGCTTGAGCCTGTGCTAGCACCTGGTTATCTTTATTGTACCCATACCAGTCCATTAAACCTTGCGCCACGTAGGCATAGTCTTCAAGCGCTGCATTACCTAAAAATTCATTATCTGCCATCGCTCTTTTCAATGTTTTACCATCCCAAAAATTCTTTATGATGAATGATTGTATTTGAGCTGCCTGTTTCTCATATTTTTTATCCTTTTGACTTGCCTGAGCCAGTGCTGACAAGGCCAATCCATTCCATGCGGCTAGAATTTTTGTATCCTTTGGTAATACTCGCTTTGACTGCTGTGCTCGTAATTTATTTTTGACAGATGTAATTATTTTTTCAATTTTTCCAGAACTAGTATTTAATTTATTTGCTATAAAAGACACTGTTTGATCTAACCTGGGGTGATGCCCTCCATCCAGCTCTGGCGCGTGTTCCATACCCCAATATAATTTAATAACCTGGTATTGTTGTTTTGTTAGTAGCTTACTAAGCTCTTCATCACTCCAGAGATAATAACCACCTTCCACATTTTTATTATCTATTGCAGAAAGACTACTTATCATTACTCCTGTTTTATCAGAAAACTCACTACTCAAAAAATCCATACTCTCTAATGCTAATTCAACATACTTCTTTTTCTTAAAAACAGATCCTGCTTTTAGATATAAACCCACTAACTGCGCATTGTCATACAACATCTTTTCAAAGTGAGGAATCTGCCAATTAGGGTCAACTACGTATCGATAAAAACCCCCTCTCAAATGATCATACAAACCTAGCGATGCCATTTTATCCAGTGTTAATTTAAGAAACTCACCTAATGCCTTATCATTGTTTTTTTCGTATAGCTGCAATAACAAACTTAGCTGTGGCACTAACGGAAACTTACTTTCCTCACCAAAACCACCCTGAAGATAGTCTGCATTCTGCATTGCTAATCTTTGAAAAAGTGTTTGATAATATTTAATTTCCTTTTTATCCAGAACCTCTCCTTTCGATGGTTCCACCTTACTTAAAACCTCTGCAGCTGATTGAGCCATTGCTTCCATACCAGGCTTATCCGATTCCCATGTTTTCACTACATTTTCTAATAAGGATTTAAAGTCTTTTGGTGGCAAATAAACAACGCCGATTAAAGGATAACCATCAGGGGTAATAAAAACATTCAACGGCCAACCTGCATAACCACGTGTTTTTTCTACGAAGTTAATCAAACGTGCATCGAGTGCCGGTCTTAGCTCTCTATCTACCTTGACTGAAATAAATTCACGGTTCATTATGCTGGCGATATCAGGGTTGCGATAGGATTCTCGTTGCATAACATGACACCAATGACATGCGAAATAACCGATTGATACAAACACAAGCTTATTTTCTCTTTTTGCTCGCTTAAATATTGAGTTATCCCAACGCTGCCAATTAACCGGGTCTTTGCCATGCATGGCTAAATATGGAGAAGGGTGATTTTTTAGATTGTTTTCAGCGTACGCTGAAGACATATGAAAGAATGCTAGAGACAGTGAGAAAACGGTAAGTGTAATTAGTTTCATATCCTGACCCAGCATTAATTATCAATATCTATATATGACAGATATAGGTGGGGAAAATTCCCTATTACCATAGGAATTTTGGACTCAACTTAGCAAGCTAGGGCTTCTTCTCTTTATCATCAGCCTCAGATGTGTCGCCTTCGTCTTCTTCGTCCATCATCGCATCCATTTCAGCATCAATTCGATCTATTTCTGCATCCATTTCATCGTCTGTTAGAGGCGTAAAATCATCATCCGGCTCATATTCCTGATGACCTGATCCATTTGCATCTTCGTCAGCATCCTCTTGTTCTTCTTCATCCGACTCTTCTTCACTAATAATTCTTTCCGCGGCAACCGCAGCAGGATTAGCTATACTATTTTCTTCGCCACTACTTTCCTTGTTTTCCTTACTCTCATTCTTGTCATTATCTCCCGCTACCTCTTCATCCTTGGCTGGCACATAAAAACGTGAAAATAAAATACCTAATTCAAATAAGATCCACATTGGCACAGCCAGCAATGTCTGCGAAATAAAATCAGGCGGAGTCAGTAACATCCCAATAACGAAAGCGCCTACAATAACAAACGGCCGTTTAGTAATGAGTTGATCAGGTGTAGACATGCCTGTCCACACCACAACGATCGTTGCAATAGGAACCTGAAATGCAATTCCAAAAGCAAAAAATATCGTGATAACAAAATCCAGATATCGCGTGATATCTGTCATTACTGACACCCCTTCAGGTGCTGTCCCAGTAAGGAATCCGAACACTAATGGGAAAACCACATAATAGGCAAATGCCATACCGCAATAAAATAAAATTGAACTAGCCGCTACCAGAGGGGCTGCCATGCGTCTTTCATGAGAATATAACCCAGGAGCAATAAAATGCCATAATTGATACAAAATATAAGGCATGGCCAGGAAAATAGCCGAGTACATAGTCAATTTAAAAGGCGTCAAAAATGGTGAGGCGACATCAATCGCAATCATCTGACTACCTTCCGGCATATAGGCTAACAGCGGGCCAGCAAGATAAGTGTACAGATCATTAGCAAAATAAAACAGTGATACAAAAATAACAATAACACTCAACACCATGCGTAAAAGTCGATCACGCAGTTCTATCAAGTGATGAACAAAAGTCATCTCTTCTTCTGGCGTATTATTTTCCGGGTTTGTCATCTGTGTCTGTGCTATTTACAGAATGTTCAATCGAGTTCATTCCTTCCTCAATCGCATCTGTATTTTTTACCAGGTATTCTTGTTTCGCTTCTTCCATTGCATCTTTGGTATCTTCGATAATTTCGTGAATACCTATCGAATCTTTTTGTTCTTGCATGATACGTTTCAATTCATCGGAAGCAAATTCACGATCAATATCTTCTTTAACAGACCCAATGAAACGACGCGCTTTTCCAAACCACATGCCCGCTTTGCGTGCAACGCCGGGCATACGTTCAGGGCCGATAACCAATAGGGCTACGACCATTACTAACATCAGTTCCTGGAAACCTATATCAAACATGATAAAACGAAAGAATGTCTAGCTTACACAACCGCTGTGCGAAAAGCTCACAGCGGTTGATAAAATTAGACTTTATCCTTGTCTTTTTCGCTCGAAGTAACTTCGCCTTCAATTATAGTGGCTTGCGAATTTTCTTCTATTTTTGAATCTGCATTTGCATCTTCTTTGCCTTTCTCGCCATCTTTCACTGCTTTTTTGAAGCCGCGAATTGCGCCACCAACATCAGAACCAAGGTTTTTAAGTTTCTTGGTACCAAACAATAATAAAATAATGACTAAAACAATCAATAACTGCCAAATACTAGGACCCATAATGCTTCTCTCCAAAATTATTCATTTGAGACAATGGTTTATCTCTTACCGATGAATGTCGGCTGATTTATCTTTCTTCTTTTTTACGACCAGCTTTCTCTTCAATACCCGAAATACCAAATCGTCTATCCAGTTCCTTTAATACATCTTCAGGACCTAAATTCTGACTGGCCAACAAAATCATAGTGTGAAACCATAAGTCTGCTGTTTCATAAATTATTTTATCGGCCTGACCATCCTTTGCAGCCATAACCGTTTCTGTCGCCTCTTCACCAATTTTTTTCAAAATCGCGTCCAAGCCCTTACTATATAAACCTGCTACATAGGACGAATCTGGGTCAGCTTGTTTACGCTGTTCCAGAATCTCAGACAGTTTGTTTAGTATATCATTCATTGCCTTGTATATATTACCTATAGTATTTCAATAAAAACAATATGTTAGCGATTTCAATCAGACAAAACCCAAGGCTGAATGCCACATATAAATCAAGCTTAACATTTTGAATGAATCTATTATAGGTATTGCGATGAGACAGATCTATCCAAGAATAGCATTGCGACAATAAAAGCAGTTACTTAACAATATAATTGAGCACAAACGAAGCAAAATTATTTACTGTAAATATCCTTCGGATCTTTGATAACAGGCTCTACAATATCCCAGCTACCATGCTTCAATTGCTTGAAAAAACAACTATGCCGCCCTGTATGACAAGCAATACCTCCGCGTTGCTCAACAACAATTAACACAACGTCATTATCGCAGTCGATACGAATGTCTTTAATCACTTGTTGATTGCCAGACTCTTCGCCTTTATGCCAAAGCTTATTTCGTGAACGGGACCAATAAACAGCATGACCTGTTTCGACTGTTAATTTAAATGATTCGCGATTCATCCATGCGAACATGAGAATATCACCTGTCGTTTCTTCTTGTGAAACAACGGGCACCAGACCATCGTCGGTCCATTTAATATCATCTAACCATTGTTCAGTCATAAAAATTACCCTAACTCGCGGTCTCTAGTTGCTAACAACTAGTCACTGTTTTCATAACCTGACTTCGATACCCTGGTCGACCATAAACTGCTTTGCTTCGCCAACTGTGTATTCTGCAAAATGGAAAATACTCGCCGCCAGTACTGCGTCGGCATTACCTTTGGTTACACCATCCGCAAGATGCTGTAAATTACCCACTCCACCCGATGCAATAACCGGTATCTCGACTGCGGCACATACTGCGCTAGTTAGCTCAAGATCAAATCCAATTTTAGTGCCATCTCTATCCATGCTGGTTAACAGAATTTCGCCAGCGCCGTTTGTTTGCATACGAACCGCCCACTCAATGGCGTCAATGCCGGTCGGTTTACGGCCACCATGGGTAAAAATCTCCCATCGTTTTGGTTCACCTTCCGCACTGACACACTTGGCATCAATAGCCACAACGATACATTGGGAGCCAACTTTATCCGATGCTTCTTTTACCAACTCCGGGTTAAAAACTGCTGCGGTGTTAATACCAACTTTGTCTGCCCCTGCATTCAGCATACGACGTATATCTTCAACTTTACGTATGCCGCCACCGACTGTAAGCGGAATAAATACTTCACTCGCAACTGCCTCAACAACATGAATGATAGTGTCACGATTATCTGAACTGGCAGTTATGTCTAAAAATGTAATCTCATCTGCGCCTTCTTTATCGTAGCGACGCGCCACTTCTACTGGATCACCCGCATCGCGGATATCAACAAACTGCACACCTTTTACAACACGGCCATCTCTGACATCAAGGCAAGGTATAATTCTTTTGGCTAATCCCATCTCTAAAGACCAGTTTCTAGTAACTAGGGACGAAGAACGAGTAAAAACAAAGAACAAAAGACATTATCTTTATCCCCCCAACTCATCGGCTAATTTTTGGCCTTCTACGAAATCTAATGTTCCTTCGTAAATGGCGCGACCCGTGATTGCTCCCATGATACCTTCATCTTCAACTTTACAGAGTGCTTTCACATCATCCAGATTAGTAATGCCGCCAGAAGCGATAACAGGAATAGTAATAGCTTGAGCTAAGGCGACGGTTGCTTCCACATTCACGCCATTCATCATTCCATCACGGCCAATATCGGTATAGATAATTGCTTCTACACCATCACGTTCAAAACGTTGAGCCATATCGATAACATCATGATTAGATAATTTAGACCAGCCATCAACAGCTACTTTTCCATTTTTAGCATCTAGACCTACGATGACATGCCCAGGAAACTCTGCGCATAAATCACCTATAAAATGAGGCTCATTCACCGCTTTTGTTCCAATGATGACATATTGAACTCCTGCATTAAGATAAGCCTGTACGGTTTCTTCGTCACGAATGCCACCACCGACCTGTATGGGTAAATCAGGGAAACGACTCGCTATTCTATTTATAACTTCACCATTTACAGGCTTGCCTGCAAATGCTCCATTCAGGTCAACTAAATGTAAGCGTCTTGCTCCAGCGTCTACCCAACGCGCAGCCACTTCGACTGGATCATCAGAAAAGACAGTTTCGTCTTCCATTATTCCCTGACGTAATCTGACACATTTTCCATCTTTTAAATCGATGGCGGGTATTAACAACATTTCGCTATCCTCATTTAAGGTATTAATAAATCATCAAACCGGCTGACCGTCCCAGCTTAAAAAATTCTGCAATAATTTCAGGCCTGCCTGTGCGCTTTTTTCTGGGTGAAATTGCACCGCAAACATATTGTCACGAGAAGCTGCAGCTACGAACTCCAGCCCATAGTCACAAGTGCCTGCAATTTCTTCTTCTATATCGGTAGTCACATAATAACTGTGTACGAAATAAAATCGACTTGCTTGCTCTATCCCTTTCCATACAGGATGATCTTGTGTTTGTTGCAACTGATTCCAACCCATATGTGGAACTTTCAATCGTTTACCATCAGAATCGACATGTGGATTAGGGAAGCGTTTTACTTGCCCTGGCAACAGCCCAAGACCAGTCGTACCGCCATCCTCTTCGCTAGCATCCATCATGACTTGCAAACCCAGACAAATTCCAAGAAATGGTTTTTTACCCATTTCTTCCAGTAGAATTTTATCCAGATCACGCTCTTTTAAGGCTAACATCGCAGCACCTATAGCGCCCTGACCAGGAAACACAATATGATCTGCAGCTTTAATATCAGCAGCATCATTTGTGATTTTAATGTTTGCTTTTGGATCGACATGTTCAAGGGCTTTTGCTACCGAGCGCAAATTACCCATGCCATAATCTATAACTGCCACCAGACTCATATTTAATTTCCGAAGAGTTTTTAGAGACTACCTTTGGTCGATGGTAACGTGTCACCCATACGCTCATCTCGTTCAATCGCCATACGCACAGCGCGTCCAAACGCTTTGAAGATGGTTTCTGCTATGTGATGTGCATTGACGCCACGTATGCAATCAATGTGTAATGTTGCTTGTGCATGATTAATAAAACCTTGAAAAAACTCGTGCAGAAGATCCACATCAAAATCACCAATACGTGCTCGCGTATAGGTTGCGTGATATTCCATGCCGGGACGGCCTGAAAAATCAATCACCACACGTGATAATGCTTCATCCAATGGCACATACGCATGTCCATATCGACGAATTCCTTTTTTATCGCCAATAGCTTCACTGAAAGCTTGTCCAAGCGTTATGCCTATATCTTCCACCGTGTGATGCGCATCAATCTCTAAATCGCCATCAGCTTCAACATCAATATCGATCATGCCGTGACGAGCGACCTGGTCCAGCATGTGATCCAGAAAAGGCACGCCTGTATTAAATGAAGACTGCCCAGTTCCGTCCAAATTAACACTGACTTTTATCTTTGTTTCCAATGTGTTACGGCTAATTGAGGCTTTTCGCTCAGACATCCCAGTAGTTCTCCAATTTCGCTTTAGGCCAAAACCCAATAATTTTCGTTAATTATATTTTATCTGTTATAGAATAACCGGAACAGGCACTAGATAAAACTGCCAAACAAGTAATTTTATCAGTCTTATTCTGAATTCAGACTATTTTAATTAAATAAGTTTAATATGTTGATTAATTTAACAGTATTTGTTGAAATTATACCATCATCTCCTAATAAAAAGATCACCTAATGCCTAACGTTGTAAAACTGTCAAAAATAAAAATCGCATGCCAAAGCTGCAGTTTACACGAGCTCTGCCTGCCCCTAGGTCTCGATGGCAGCGATCTTGATCAGCTTGATAACATTATTAAACGCAGCCACCCCCTGAAAAAAAACCAGGTATTATTTCATCAAGGCGATACTTTTCACGCAGTGTATGCCGTACGTTCAGGCTCAGTAAAAACCTATGCCACGGGTGATGACGGAAGCGAGCAAATAACTGGTTTTCATTTGCCTGGGGAAATAGTCGGGCTGGATGCTATAAACGACGACATTCATCCATGCACATCCAAAGCACTGGAAACTACTAGTTATTGCGAAATTCCATTTGAACAACTCGAGCAATTATCTGGCGAAATTCCAAGCCTGAGACGCCAACTACTAAAAATCATGAGCAAAGAAATCACCCAAGATGCCAACCTTCTAATGTTGTTAGGTAAAAAAACGGCTGAAGAACGTCTGGCCTCTTTACTGGTTAGCTTATCATCGCGACTAAAAAGTCGTGGATTTTCGGAAACAGAATTCAACCTGAGTATGTCTCGCAATGATATTTCAAATTATCTTGGCTTGGCTGTTGAAACAGTAAGCAGACTATTTACACGCTTTCAGGAACAAAAATTAATCAAGGTCGATGGTAAATTTGTACATATTTTATCTCTTAAAGCCCTCAAAGCCATCGTTAGCGATTGCAATGGAAACAAATCCAACCCTAAAACTGCCTAAAATATTAACCTGTTTTATGCTCAACAATCTAAAATTTTTCTACTAGTTAGCCTCATCTAGACCCTTTAATTAATATTTTTTCAGCCGAATTCTGATTTTATTTGATCTGAATCAATACCTCTCGCCTGGAATATCTGCATATTACTCATTACTTATATGGCTGTCATCCAACTGACACGCCGGGGTATTTATTATTTAATTATTAGGAGTACTTATGTTGTTTAAAAAGAAGGCATCTTTTCTTATTGTCGCTGCAATCTGTGGTTCAGCATTTATGAACCCTATCCTTGCCGATGCCGGTGACTGGCTCATACGCAGCCGGATTATCAATGTTAACCCAGATGCTAGTAGTGGCGGTTTAAGCGGAGCCCCTACAGTTGGCGTCACAGCAGATGATGATGCAACTATTGAACTGGATTTTACTTATATGGTTACTAATAATCTGGGCCTCGAGCTGATTCTTGCAACTACCAAACATGATATTACTGCAACAGGCACACTGGCTGGTGCACCTGTTGGCAGCGTAAAGGTACTGCCACCAACGCTTACTTTGCAGTACCATTTTGCGCCAAAAGCATCTGTCCGCCCTTATGCTGGTATAGGATTAAATTACACCATGTTCTACGGCTCCAAGGTCAGCAGCACACTGGCGGGTGCCCCTTATAATGTTACTAAAATTAGTTACGATAATTCATTTGGTCTAGCCGGGCAGATAGGTGTTGATATCGACATTAATAAAAAATGGTTCCTCAACCTTGATGCTAAATACATACAAATTGACACCAAGGCAACGACAACAGGCGGCACCTTAGGTAGCGTTAAAGTTGACCTTAACCCATTAGTATTAGGTGTGGGCATTGGTACTCGTTTCTGATAAAAGTAACACTAGTGAAGTGGCTTAAAATGAATAATGCCAGAATCGTTTCTGGCATTACCTTATTAATAACTACGAACAAAGAGGATTACAATGGATACGCAGACCACATATAACTACAAAGTCGTACGCCAGTTTGCCGTTATGACCGTTGTTTGGGGCATCGTTGGCATGCTTGTTGGTGTCATCATTGCCGCACAACTGGTTTGGCCTCAACTCAATTTTGATATCCCTTGGCTGACGTACAGTCGACTAAGGCCACTTCATACCAATGCGGTTATATTCGCGTTTGGAGGGTCTGCTTTATTTGCAACCTCTTACTATGTTGTGCAACGAACCTGCCAGGTTCGATTGTTTGGAGGCAAACTAGTTGGCTTCACATTCTGGGGATGGACGCTCGTTATCTTACTAGCTGCCATTACATTGCCTTTAGGCATGACCAGCGGCAAAGAATATGCCGAACTAGAGTGGCCAATTGATCTTCTCATTGCTGTCGTTTGGGTAAGTTATGCCATTGTATTCTTTGGTACCATTCTCAAACGTAAAACCCCTCACATCTACGTTGCTAACTGGTTCTATGGTGCGTTTATTATTACCGTTGCCATATTACACATTGTTAACAGTGCTGCGATCCCGGTCAGCATGTTTAAATCTTATTCAGTCTATTCAGGTACCATTGATGCGATGGTGCAGTGGTGGTATGGACATAACGCGGTAGGTTTCTTCCTTACGGCTGGATTCCTTGGCATCATGTATTACTTTATTCCCAAGCAGGCAGGACGACCCGTATTCTCATATCGACTGAGCGTGGTGCATTTCTGGTCACTAATCTCAATCTATATGTGGGCAGGCCCCCATCATCTTCACTACACAGCGCTACCTGACTGGGCACAATCTGTCGGCATGGCATTCTCATTATTACTTCTGGCGCCATCATGGGGCGGCATGATCAACGGTATCATGACCTTATCCGGAGCCTGGCATAAATTGCGTACTGATCCGATTCTTAAATTCCTGATTGTATCCTTGTCTTTCTATGGCATGTCTACATTTGAAGGACCAATGATGTCTATCAAGACAGTCAACGCATTATCTCACTACACAGATTGGACGATTGGTCACGTACATTCAGGCGCATTAGGCTGGGTGGCCATGGTTTCAATTGGTGCAATTTATGCGCTGATTCCACAACTGTTCGGGCGCAAAGAAATGTACAGTATCAAGTTGATCGATACACATTTCTGGGTCTCTACTATCGGTGTTGTGTTATACATCGTTTCAATGTGGATAGCGGGTGTTATGCAAGGTTTGATGTGGCGTGCGGTGAATGCCGATGGCACCTTAACCTACAGTTTTGTTGAGAGCCTTGAGCGTATGTACCCATACTACGCCGTACGACTACTGGGTGGCTTACTGTTCTTCGGCGGCATGCTGATCATGGCATATAACATTTGGAAAACCATCAAAGGCAGCGAAGCCGTTGATGCCAACATTCCTCAAACGGCTTAACAGGAGATCTATCATGGGACATGAAAAAGTTGAAACTAATGTCGGTCTGATGGCTCTACTGATTGTCATCGCTATCAGCTTCGGAGGACTGGTGGAAATCGTTCCACTTTTTTTCCTCAAAGATACGACAGAACCCGTTAAGGGACTAAAACCCTATACAGCCTTGCAGCTGGAGGGACGTGATATTTACATCCGTGAAGGTTGTTACACCTGCCACTCACAGATGATTCGACCCTTCCGTGCAGAAACTGAACGCTATGGACACTACTCAGTAGCTGGCGAGTTTGTTTATGACCATCCTTTCCAGTGGGGGTCAAAACGCACGGGGCCTGACCTTCATCGCGTTGGCGGTCGTTATAGTGATGAATGGCATCGCCTGCATCTGATCAACCCTCGTGATGTAGTTCCTGAATCAAACATGCCTGGCTTCCCTTGGCTGGAAAAGAACACCATTGATTCTGAGCTCACCACTAAAAAATTAAGGGCCATGCGCTTACTAGGTGTTCCATACACTGATGACGAAATTAACAACGCATCAGCCGCAGTAAAAAACAAAACTGAAATGGATGCATTAATCGATTACCTGCAGGTAATGGGTACCAGCATCAAGACAAAGAGGTAGCCGTTATGAACATGACAGATTTTCA
>Ga0316204_10001661_pt1 | contig 57287 bp, 42 predicted proteins | sample 6monrhotite_MG_2_FD_205661 | JGI IMG/M metagenome (GOLD analysis project Ga0316204, IMG submission 205661) | Microbial mat bacterial communities from mineral coupon in-situ incubated in ocean water Damariscotta River, Maine, United States -... | ecosystem: Environmental > Aquatic > Marine >...
CGAGCCCATGTCGTTGAAGACGCCATTCGGCGCGAGACGCACGCCCACGCGCCCGGCCCCCATGACCTCGCTGACCGCGGCGACGACCTCGCGCAGGAGCCGAAAGCGCTTCTCCACGCTGCCGCCGTACTCGTCCGTACGCTGGTTCGTCTTCGACTGGAGGAACTGGTCGAGCAGGTAGCCGTTCGCGGCGTGGACCTCCACGCCGTCGAAGCCGGCGTCCTTGGCGCGGCGGGTGGCGGCGGCGTAGTCGGCGACCACGCCGGGCAGCTCATCGGTCTCGAGCGCGCGGGGCACCTCGTGCTCCTTCTTGCCGTTCGGCGTGTGAACACCGTCTCCCTCGAGCTTCACAGCCGACGCGGAGACGGGCAGCTCGCCCCCGTGGAACTCACTGTGCGAGGCCCGGCCGCAGTGCCAGAGCTGCAGGAAGATCCTGGAGCCCTTGGCGTGCACGGCGTCGACGACCTGCTTCCAGGCGGCGCCCTGCTCGTCGGTGTAGATGCCGGGCGAGTTCACCCAGCCGTTGCCCTGCGCGGAGACGGTCGTCGCCTCGGTGACAACCAGCCCGGCACCCGCGCGCTGCGCGTAGTACTCCGCCATCAGGGGGTTGGCCAGGCGTTCGGCGCCAGCGCGGGCGCGGGTCATGGGCGCCAGCACGACGCGGTTGGCGAGGGAGAGATCGCCGAGCTCGAACGGGGCGAGCAGGGCTTCGGGGCGGGTGTCTTGGGAGCTCATCGGTGGAGGGGTCCTTGCGGACGAGGGGTTCGATGCCGTGGATTCGTTCGAGCGCTCTCGGGCTGCGGCTCCGCGAGCGAGGTGCGGTTGTAGAACGCTCGGTCTGCAACGTCAAGGGGCAAACCACTCGCGCCTGCCGAGGTTCACAACTGGGCCGCCGATTCGCCACGCATGGCCCCTGCGGCCCACAGTGGGCCCACCCCGGGGACGCAGAGCCTCGAGCAGCGGCGTGGCAGGGCACGGCCGTGGAAGCCTAGCCTCGGGGCTTGAAGCCTCCTGTGGACCGTCTAGTCTAGAACCCATGCCCCGCCCCCGTACCTTCGACGAGGCCCAGGTCCTCGAGGGCGCCGTGGACCTGTTCCGCGAGCGCGGCTTCGACGGCGCCAGCGTTCCCGAGATCACCGAGCGCCTGGGAATCTGCCGCCAGAGCCTCTACTCGACCTTCGGCGACAAGCGCGGCTTGTTCCTGAAGGCCCTCGAGCGCTACGGCCAGCGAGAGGTCGATGCGAAGCTGGCCGTGCTCGTGGACGGCGACTCACCGCTGGAGAGCGTGCGGACCGTCCTGCGCGGCCTGGCAGCGATGGCGACGCAATGTCCGAGTGAGGGTTGCCTGACGGTGACGGCCCTCGTGGAGTCGCGCGAGGATGCGGACGCGGTGCAAGTGATCGAGGCTCAGGTGGAGCGGCTCGAGGGCGGGTTCCGCGACGCGCTGGGACGTGCCCAGGTCGCCGGTGAGCTCCGCGCGGACGCTCGCCCCGAGCGCCTCGCGCGCATGCTCATCACCAGCTTCTACGGCATCGGCGTTCTGTGCCGCTTGCCGAGCAGCAGCCAGCGCATCGCTGACGCCGTCTCGACGTTGCTCGAGCTCGTCGACGACGCGGCAGCCTGAGGCTGCGTCAGGGAATCCGCTCGTAGTCGCCGACGTCCGCGCGCAGCAGGTAGCGATCGCCTTGCCGCCAGACCTCGCCCGTGATCAAGACGGGCTCGGCCACGAGCTGCCGCGCGACCACCTCTCGTCCCACCTGACCACCCTCTCGGTCCGTGAGAAGGAGATAGCGTGCGTTGCCTGTGACGTCGCGAACGAGGAGCACGGGCGGCACGCCTCCCGAGAGGCAGCGCGTCGCACAGTCCCGGTGGGGTTTCGTGTTGCCGGGCTTCATCACACCGAGGTAGCACTTGCTGTCGACGATCTCTCCCGCGTAGATGCCGACGCCCAGGGAGACCATGGCTGACGCCGTGCCCGGTGCCGGACCCAGGTCCTCGATCGAGTCCTCCGCCAGCTCCACCATCACCTGGTCGTCGCGGTAGATCAGGGTGCCGCGAAGGCGAACCTCGCGCCCGGCGAAGGCGGCGACGGCCTCGTCCGCGCCGAACTTCCCGAAGGCCACGAGCAGGTAGCGGGACTCGCCCGCGTCCGTCCCCGGGCGGGCCACGCGCAGCGTCGGGTAGGGCTCGAGCTCGATCACGCCGACGAGCTCGGTCTCACTGCCGAACTCGAAGACGGCCTTGGAGAACGGTCGCTGCGCCGCGGTGAGCGCCGCCGCCAGGACGAGGGCGAGGATGACGAGGAGCGCGACCCGAGCTCGCAGGAAGCCTGCGAGCCCGGCGGGCGCTGCAGGCTCGTAGCCCACGTAGAAGTCGGACTCAGGCATGGGGGCTCTCCTCGAACCGCGCGGGCTCGACGTGGGTGCCGGGCGGCAGGGGTCGCGGGTCGACGTGCACGCGGTCCCCCACGATGCGCACGCGGAAGGTCGGCACCGACTCGGTGAAGGGCGGCGGCGAGGCCCCGTCCGTCGGTCGATACTGGTAGCCGTGCCAGGGACAGGTGATGAGGCCATCGCGGATGCAGCCCTCCCCCAGCGGCCCGTTCTGGTGCTGGCAGACGCTCGACAGCGCGCTCACCTCGTTCCCGTTGAGGAACACGGCGACGCGCTCGCCGCTGATCGTCACGACGCGGGCGCGCTCCGGGCGAAGCTCCTTCACCGCGAGGGCGTCGACGTAGCCTTCGTCCAGTGCGCCGGCGGGCGACTCCGCGTCCGTCCGTCGCTCACGCCACGCGGCGACGACCTGCAGGCCCGTGACCGTGAGCACGCCCGCGCCGAGGAGTCCGGCGAAGATCGGGCTGGTCTCCGCCTGCAACACACCGAGCACGACGTGCCCGACAACGAGTGCGTAGGCGAGATAGACGCCCATGTGCAGGGCCTTCCAGACCGGCGCCGTGAGGTTGGCGAGCCAGAAGTCATGGCTGGTCGCGGCCATGAAGAACAGGATCAGCAGGGCCGCCGCCCCCAGCTGCTGGAACGGGAACTGAGCGAGGCTGTCGAAGCGCGTGTTGCTGACGAGCAAGCTCGTCAGCGGGTCGACGTCCCCGAAGCCGTGGAACTGCAGCAGGGAGAACGCGCCGTGCGCGAAGGCCATCACGAACATGGTGACGCCGAGGTGCCGCCTGTTGTAGAGCAGCGGCAAGAAGCGCGCATCCAGTCGGCACAGCGGGCCAATGACCAGGACGACGTGCAGCAGGAGCAGCGCGGCCGTGCCGAGGCCCCGGATGAGGAGCGTCTCGGCCGTCGCGTCCGGGTGCAGCGCGAAGCCGACGCCCAGGAAGACCGCGAGATAGCCGACCAGTGCGAGCAGGAGCCTCCGGTCGTAGGCCTTCTTCTGCGGGTTCCAACCGACCGCCTGGTAGCTGAGGCTCATCGAGTGCCCTCCTGCTGTGGAACTGCGAGCGAGGCGATGACCTCGGCGCGAACGAGGCTGTAGACGAGCACGGAGGCGTCGTCCACTCCTCCCGAGGCCTTGGGTAGCACGAAGCGCCTGGGCTCGGACCCGGCGAGCACGCCGAGCAGCACGGCCTCCTCGGGGATCTCCTCGAACGGGTGGCCCGGGCTCCAGTAGACGAGCAGGTCCGGCTCCTGCAGGTCCCGGCTCGGCTGGAGATCGAGGCTGCGTCCGCCCGAGCCGATCGAGATCGCCCAGCGCAGAGGTGCGTCCGGGTCGAGATTCGCGTCCCAGCCGCGGAGGCTTGCCCACGGCGCGGCAAAGTCGCGAGGCACGGTGACGCGCGCATTCAGGCCGAGCGCCAGGAGCGTCGGTAGCAGGACAAGTCCACCGACGGCGGCGATGCCTTGCGCCCGTCGTAAGCGACGAATCACGTCCGCACCTCGGTGGCCGCATCGCGGTGCGCGTTACGCTCCACGGGCTTCGCGCTCCCACGCACCCAGCGTGTCAGGAGCAGAGGCCAGAGCGCGGCCGCCCCCGGAACCAGGAGGACCCGAAAGCCCCAGGTTCCGCCCGCGGCGGCGGGATCGAGGCGCTGCGCACCGAAGAGCGCGAACGCGACCCCAAATACGAGGCCGACTCCGGCGTAGCCGAGGAACGCCATCACGAGTGCCTGAGCGAACTCCATGGGCTAGATCAACTCCGCATCGGTCAGCACTTCGACGAGCGCGGGCCCCTCGTGCACGAGAGCTCGCGCGAGAGCGGCCTCGAGATCCTCGGGGCGTTCGACGCGGATGCCGAGCGCGCCGCAGTTCTCGGCGTACTGCGCGAAGTTCGGATTGACCAGCGCCGTCTGCCAGACGTCGAACTCACCGAAGCGCTGCTCCTTCGAAATCTTGCCGAGCTCGGAGTTGTTGAGCAGCACGTGGGTCACGTTCATGCCGTACTTGACGAGCGTCGTGATCTCGCCCATGTACTGGCCGAAGCCACCGTCACCGGAGATCGAGACGATCTGCCGCTCGTGGCCGGCAGCGGCCCAGGCCCCCATCGCGGCCGGGAGGGCGAAGCCGATCGAGCCGAGGTAGCCCGACATCAGCACGCTCTGGCGCTTGCACTCGAAGTAGCGGCCGAAGGAGTAGGTGTTGTTGCCGACATCCACGGCGATCACGGCGTCTTCATCGACAGCCCGCTGCAGAACGTCGAAGAGGACCGCGGAGGCCACGCCCTTCGATTGGTCCGCGGCGCGCCGCTTCGTCTTCTCCTCGGTCCAGATCGCGCGGCGTTCGGCGACCTCGGCGCGCGGATCGATCGACGCCGTGCCACTCTCCAGCCCTTCGCGCAGCGCAACGACGGTCGTGCTCAGCTCTCCGAGCAGCGGCACGTCGATGGCGTGGAAGCGGCCGAGCGCCAGCGGGTCGAAGTCGACCTGAATGGTCGGCTTCTTGGGCGTGATGCCCGTGTGATTCGAGAAGGATGCGCCGAGCACCAGCAGGAGGTCGGCCTCGTTCATGAACCAGCTCGCAATCGGCGTCCCGCTGCGACCCAGGACACCGCAGGCGAGCGCGTGGTCGTCGGGCACGAGGCCCTTGCCCTTGAAGGTCGTCAGGATCGGTGCGTTGAGCTCCTCGGCCAGCGCGACGACGGCGTCCATGTGGAAGCGCGCCCCGTGACCGACGACGATGGTCGGCCGTTTGGCCTCTCGCAGGAGCGCGAGCGCGCGCTCGAGCTCCGCGACGGGCGGTCGGATCTCGAGGTTCGGGATCCTCCCCTCGGGTCCTTGGGCCTCCCCGGACGCCGGCAGCGTCTGCACTTCGTCGGGGAAGATCAGGTGCGCGACGTCTCGTTCGAGCAGCGCGTGCTTGAGCGCGAGGGTCGCGAGCTCGGCGTGGCGTGACTCCGAGAGGACCGTCTGGCTGAACGCGGCGACGGCCGAGAAGGCGCTGGCGAGATCGACCTCCTGGAAGGCACCGGGCCCGACGACCTGGGTGTCGACCTGGCCCGTCAGGGCGAGCACGGGCGCGCGATCGACCTTCGCGTCCCAAAGGCCCGTCAACAGGTTCGTAGCGCCGGGGCCGGCGATCGAGAGGCAGGCGGCTGGGCGACCCGTGAGCTTCGCGTAGCCCGAGCAAGCGAACGCCGCGGCGCCCTCATGGCGCACGCCGAAGTAACGCAGCTTGCCAGCTTCGGCCTGTCGGCGCAGCGCGTCCGCGAGACCGAGGTTCGAGTGGCCGACCATGCCGAAGACGGCGTCCACTCCGAAGTTCGTGATCGTCTCGGCCATCACGTCGGTGACCGTGCGCTCGTGTTCCGGCTCGGCCGGTACGCCGACGTAGAGCCCGTCCTCGCGCTCCTCGAGCTCGAAGGTCTCCAGGCCATCGTCGTAGCCGGGGGCCTTCCCGGTCGTCGGGTGGTAGTCCCAGCCGTGCCACGGACAGCGCAGGGTGCCGTCCTCGATGGAGCCCTCGCCCATCGGACCGCCCTGGTGCGGGCAGCGGTTGTCGAGCGCGGCGTAGCAGCCCTCGAAGCGGGTCAGGCAGATCTGCTTGTGTCCGGCCTCGACCGTCTTGACGCGCCCTTCGGCGAGCGCATCGACGTCGGCAACCTTGTGCCAGACCAGCTCGCGACGATCCTGGGAAGCGCTCATGCCTGTCCCTCCCGGCCGGAGAGGCCGACGCCCGCGAACGGGGCTCCGGAGAGCTCTGCCATCTCTCGCTTCCAGGTGACGAGGTCGTCTCTACCGAACTCGGAGAGGTGTCGGTGCCCGCAGGCCCGGGCGAGCACCTGCATCAGGTGCACGGCAGCTTCGAAGTAGCGCGCGAGGCGGGCCGCGGCGACCTCGATCTCGAGCCGCGCGCGAAGGGACTCCTTCTGCGTCGCGATCCCGACGGGGCAGTTGTTCGTGTGGCAGGCGCGCATCCCGAGACAGCCAATGGCTTGAAGCGCCGCGTTGGACAGCGCGATGGCGTCTGCGCCGAGGGCCATGGCCTTGACGAAGTCCGCTGAGGTTCGGAGCCCGCCGGTGATGACAAGAGTCACGTCCTTGGCGCCGCTCGCGTCGAGATGACGCCGCGCGCGCGCCAGCGCCGGAATCGTGGGCACCGAGATGTTGTCGCGGAAGAGGAGCGGCGCGGCGCCGGTTCCACCGCCGCGACCATCGAGGATGACGTAGTCGACACCGACTTCGAGCGCGGCGTCGAGGTCGCGTTCGATCCTCTGCGCCGAGAGCTTGTAGCCGACGGGGATGCCCCCGGTCTCCTCGCGAACGAACTGGGCGAACTCGCGGTACTGCGAGAGCTCGGTCCAGTCGGGGAAGCGCGGCGGCGAGATCGCGGCTTGGCCGGGCTCGAGGCCGCGCACCTCGGCGATCTTGCCCTTCACCTTCTCGCCGGGCAGGTGCCCGCCCGTTCCGGTCTTCGCGCCCTGGCCCCCCTTGAAGTGGAAGGCCTGCACGCGCTGCAGGAGTTCCGGGCGATAGCCGAAGCGCGCCGACGCCAGTTCGTAGAAATAGCGCCCGTTCGCGCTCTGCTCCTCGGGGAGCATGCCGCCCTCTCCGGAGCAGATCCCGGTCCCCGCCTTCTCGGCGCCCTTGGAGAGCGCGACCTTGGCCTCGAGCGAGAGCGCGCCGAAGCTCATGTCCGAGACGAACAGGGGGATGTCGAGCTTCAACGGCTTCTTGGCCTTGCCGCCGATCACGACGTCCGTGCCGACGGCTTCGTCGTCGAGGAGCGGCAGCGTGGCCAGCTGGGCCGTGACGATCTGCAGGTCGTCCCACGTTGGCAACTCCTGCCGCGGCACGCCCATGGCGGACATGGGCCCATGACTGCCCAGCTTCGAGAGCCCCTCCGACGCGAGCTGCCGGATGTGGCCGACGTGTGGCTCCTCGTTCCCGCCGTGCGGGTCCTGGAAGTCACCCTGATAGGCGTCCCGATCGAACGGCTGCGGGTGCTCCTCGGCCCAGGCCGCGATCTCGTCTTCGTCGACGACGACCGCGCCATCCTCGACGGCGGCCCAGAAGCGCGGAAGGGCCTCGGCGTTGTCGTAGGCGGAGACGCCCGTGTCGAGCCGGTAGTCCCAGTCGTGCAGCCCACAGACCAGGTTGTCGCCCTCCACGCGTCCATCGGACATCAGTGCGCCGCGGTGCAGGCAGCGGCCGTAGAAGGCGCGGACCTCGTCCTCACCCGCGCCGAGTCGGAGAACGACCAGGTCCACATCGGCGACCTGGGCGTGAGTGGGCGTACGCGTTTCGAGTTCGCTCCAGCGAGCGACGGGGACCTTCTTCAATCTCTCTCCTCCTGAACGAGTGGTGTGCCACGAACATCGTGCGGGCCGCGACTACGCGGGACACTCTAGCTGGTGACGACGCCGGGGTCCTCTTTGTGCATGTGGGGGCGCATCCGCTCTTCACGACGCCTCGAACAGGATCCCATGCTCAGGATGTCCCCTAAACGTCGCTGGCTCCTGGGAGCCGGCCTGCTGTTCCTCCCCGCCGTGCTCATCGCTCCCAGCTGCTCGAGCACCTACCCGAACCGCAATCCAGAGGGCGAGCCGTTCCCGGCCGTCGTCGGGGAGTCACTCGAGGAGGTTCGAACCGAGATGCCGGGCGCCTTCGCAGGAGAGCCGGTGGTGCTCCTCGTCGGCTACAAGCAGAACACGCAATTCGACATCGACCGCTGGGCGATGGGGCTCATCCAGGCGGGCGTCGGGACGCGGCTCGTGGAGATCCCCACGATCCCGAGCCTCACCGCCTCGTGGGCCTCGGGCTGGATCGACGACGGCATGCGCTCTGGGATTCCCGAGGAGGACTGGGGCGCCGTCGTGACCATCTACGGAAGCGCGGCGAAGCCGATCGCGAAGCTGACCGGCACCGAGAACGGACGCAACGCGCGGATCCTGGTCCTCGACGCCACGGGCCGCATCGCGTGGTTCGACGACCAGGGCTTCTCCGTCGCCAAGGCCATGCAGGTCGCGGAGCTGCTGACCTCGCTAGCCGACTCCTGACCCCGCAGGGCCCGACGGCAGCGGGTTGGTTCGAATTCTCGGGAGACCGTGCCACCGATTCGTGGGGCGCCGCATTCGAAGGGGCAACGCGATGAAGAACTCCCCCACACTCACCCCCGAACGCCTGCTCGAGCAGACCACCTGGATGCGCGCTCTGGCGCGCTCCCTCGTTCACGAGCCCGAGCGGGCCGAGGACCTGACCCAGGAGACCCTGGCCATCGCCCTGGAGCGCCCGCCCGTGGACTCGGGCTCGCTCCGCGGCTGGCTGGCGGAGGTGATGCGGAACCTCTTTCGTGAGGACCTGCGCAAGCAGGGGGCACGGAAGGCCCGCGAGGTCGACGCTGCGCGTCCCGAGACCTTGCCCGGAACGGACGAGTTGCTGGAACGGCTCGGCGCGCAGCAGCGCGTCGCCGATCGCCTGCTCGCGCTGGAGGAGCCTTATCGCACCACGATTCTCCTGCGTTACTACGAAGGTCTCGCTCCGCGTCACATCGCGGCACAGCACGGGGTCCCGGTCGCGACGGTCAAGAGCCGACTGCACCGCGGGCTGTCCAAGCTGCGCCTCGAACTCGACGCGGAGTACGGCGACTCACGCGAAGCGTGGGTGCTCGCCTTGACCCCGTGGACGCGCGAACCCCAGTCGCTCCCCTGGAGCGCGATCGGAGGTGTCTCCATGAACGTCAAGCTCGCTCTGTTCACGTCTGCCTTGGCCCTCACCGCCAGCTGGATGCTGTACCGCTCGCCCGACCGCACGGCCCCGACGACGCCGGACGCTCCGGCGCTCGTTCGCGCAGGACGGTCAGGCTCCCCCGGTCGCGCCTCCGCTCCGGCATCCTCCCGCGGTGAGCTCGAAGGAACGCGACGCGTCCCGCGCACGAACTTGCGGAGCCAGACCCCCACGCCGGCGGCTGCGCCCGTGCACGAGCTCCGCGGGCGGGTGCTCGACACGGACGGCAATCCGCTCCCCGGCGTCGAGCTGAAGCTCCAAGGCGAGGACGCGGTCACGCGAACGACGTCGGGTGGCTACTTCGCGCTGCGGACCGCAGCAGAGCGGGGCCGTGTCGAGCTCGCCGGAGACGACTGGATCGCCGTTCGCACCGGGTCCTGGTCGGTCGACTCGACGGCGGAGCCCGTCGTCGTCGCTGCGCGCGCGCTGAGGGTTGCGGGGCACGTGACCGACACCTGGGGTCGTGACGTGAGCGAAGCGCGCGTACGCATCGACCTTCCCGCGGACTTCCTCTCGCGCTTCGGCGTCGCCCTGGACGCCTCCTTCGCGCAGGAGTGGACCGCGCGCACCGGGGAGGACGGCGCGTTCGCCTTCGAGCGCATGCCTGCCGTGCGGGGTGCGGAGCTGGTGATCGTCCACGACCTCTACGCCTCGACCCGACTCGCTGCACCGCAGGCGGATGACGGGGCCCTGTGGGTCGAGCTGCGCAGCCCGCAGCTCGCCGCCGAGGTGGCCCTCGAGGGGACCGTCCGGCTACCGGACGGCTCCGCCGCGGAGGGCGCCCTGATCGCGCTCGGCGTCGCCTCGGCGCGGGCCGATCGGGACGGACGCTTCACCCTCGACCTGGCCGAGGCCGGGAACGCGACGACGCTCACCGCGGTCCGCGCGGGCCACCAGCCGGGGTTCTTGGAACGCCAAGGAGACGAGCGGGGCCGGGAGTCCTGGCCCGACGAGGTCGAGCTGGTCCTCGGCGCGCCGCCGCTCTCCATCTCGGGGCGCGTTCTCGACGCCGCGGGCCTGCCCCTCTCGGGCGGTCGCGTTTGGGTCGGAGACGCCACTCGCTTCGGCGCCGTCGGGCAGATCCCCGTGCGACTCGAAGCGCTCATGGCCGGCGGGTCCGTTCCCGAAGAGGCGCTCGCTTCGCTCGGCGCGCCCACGGGTGACGGCATCGAGGTGTTCGGTTCAGCGACCCCCGCGCTGGCGCCCAACGCCCTCCTGTACTGGGTCAGGACCGACGCCGACGGCCGCTTCGAACTGCCTGGCCTCTTGGCTCGCGACTACGTCCTGCACGCCCTCGATGAGGAGCTCCACTGGGGCACGATCAGCGAGCCCATCTCGGCTGGAAGCCGAGGCGTCGAGCTCGTCGTACCGAGCGAGGGAGCGTACGAGACGCTTCGCGGCCGCGTCCTGACAGCGCAGGGGGATCCGATCCCCGGCGTCCGGCTCGTGCCGTGGATTCCGGCGCTGCATGCCAAGGAGCCCGTGCGGGGCGGGAACGCGGACGTGATGCGCTTCTTCCTCGGTGAGGCCGCGGTCACCGACGGGGAGGGCGCATTCGAGCTGCGAGGTGTTCCACGCCGCTTCGTCCAGTTCCACCTCATCTCGGACGAGATCGTGCCCAGCTACGCCTCGGTCGAGCAGGTCGTCGACCCGCTGGACTTCGACATCCAGGTGCAAGCACGAGTCCACCTCGAGGTGGAGGTCGCCGGCGGCGCTCAGGTTGCCGACGCGATGCGTGTTCTCGACGGGAACGGGCGGAGGCTCACGCTCCTTCAGCTGCGCGCCGACGGCTACTCGAACTACGAGGAGCTGGCTCTCGAGAACGGGCGCTCGGGGGTCGTGACGATCACGTCCAATGCAGCGACGCTCGAGCTGCTGCTCGACGGGGAGGTCGTGGACGCGATGCCGCTCGCGCCGCGCCCCGGGGAGCGCATCGACGTGCGGCGCTGACCGGCGAAGCTCAGCGGGCGTCGCGGACAGCGACCAGCTCGCAGAGCTCGGCCACGAACGGGGTCGCGGGCTCGGCGGCGAGCTGAGCAGCCGAGCCCTGCTGGACCACGCGGCCTTCTTCGAGTACGACGATCTCGGCGTCGAGCGCGACCGCGTCGCGCAGATCGTGGGTCGCCACGAAGGTCGGCTGGGCGCGGCGGCCGAGGTGCTCACCGAGGACGCGGCGCAGCTCCTTGCGCGCGCTCCAGTCAATGGCGGAGAGCGGCTCGTCGAGCAGGAGCAGCTCGGGTTCGACGACCAGCGCCCGCGCGAGCGCGACACGCTGGCGCTCGCCGCCGGAGAGCTGGAAAGGAAGGCGACCCAGCAGGTCCCCACATCCGAGGACCTCGAGGAGCGCCGCGGCGGCGTCACGGCGCGCGCGCTTCGCCAACCGCCGGTCCCCCAGAGAGAGTCCGAAAGCGACGTTGTCAAGGACATCGAGGTGTGGGAACAGTCGGTACCCCTGCGGGACATAGCCGATGCGGCGTGACTCCGGGGGAAGGTCGACCCCGGTGGCCGCGTCGTAGAGGGTGCGCTCGCCTAGACGCAGAGCCCCGTCGTCGGGCCTGTGGGCCCCGGCGAGCAGGCGCAGCAGGGTCGTCTTGCCCGCGCCGTTCGGCCCCATCAACGCGAGCGTGCGCGGGCCGCCTTCGAGCTGCACGTCGAGGCGGAAGTCACCGGCCGTGGCTCGGAGATCGATGGCCCAGCTCATGCGTCACTCCCACGCTGGAGGCCCGGCGTCGGCTGCGGCGCGAGCCCCGCTGCGCGACGGCGCAGCGCACCTGGCGCGAAGCGCAGGAGGCAGAGCAGGACCACCCCGACGCAGGCGAGAGCTAGCGAGAGGGCGATCGCCACCCGTACGTCGGACTCGAGAGCGCTGTAGATGGCGAGCGGCATCGTCTGGGTCCGGCCGGGCAGGTTGCCGGCGAACAGCAGCGTCGCTCCGAACTCCCCGAGTGCGCGGGCCCACGCGAGTGCTGCTCCAGCGAGCAGGCCGGGGAGCGCGACCGGTACCGCGACGCGCAGGAACGCCTGGGTCGGGCTGGCGCCCAACGTCCGGGCGACGATGACGAGGTCCGCGTCCACCTTGCGGAAGGCGTTCGTCGCGCTTTGCACGTAGAAGGGCGAGGCGACGACGACCTGCGCGAGCACGACAGCAGCAGAGCTGAAGGGTAGCCACGCGCCAACCCCGCTGAGCGGGCCGCCGCGGCCAAAGGCGACGAGCAGCGCGACGCCGACCACGGCTGGCGGCACGACGATGGGCAGGTCGACCGCGATCTCCAGCGCACGGACCGCTCGGCCGCGCCCGGAGGCGAGCCCCCAGGCGAGCGGCGTACCGCCGATCACGATGCAGGCCAGGCTGATCCCGCTGGTTCGCAGGCTGACGAAGAGCGCGCTCGAGAACTCCGGCGAGCGGGCAGCGGTGACGAGCTCGGTCGGCGTGACCGAGAGCCCGAGCGCGATGAGCGGGAGCAGCAGCAGGCCGAGCAACACGACCGCAGGAAGGAAGGCGAAGGCGCGGCTCATGGCAGGGGCTCGAAGCCGTGGGCTTGGAGCACCGCGCGGCCAGGCGCGCTCCGCAGGAACGCCAAGAACTGGCCGGCCGGAGCGGAACGACGCGCCTCCCCCACGCGCGCCGCGACGTAGCGCACGCGCGGTGCAAGCGTTTCGGGCAGCTCGACGAGGCGGACGCGATCGCTGGCGAGGGCGTCGGTTCGATAGACGAGAGCGGCGTCGGCGGCGCCGAGCTCCACCTTCGCTCGCACCAGCCGGACGTTCGGTTCGCGCGACGCGATGGAGTGCTCGACCCCTGCCTCGAACTCGGCCCCATACGCTTCGCCGGCTCTGCGCAGGAGTTCATCGGCGTAGGCGCCGGCGGGCACGCTGGGCATCGCCAGGACAAGGCGCTTGGCGCGGGGCAGATCCTCGAGTGCGAGGATGCCGGTCGTATCCTCGAGCGGAACGACCAGGACGAGATGGTTCGCTGCGAACGGTACAGGGTCCGCCGCGAGGCCGGCCTGCACGAGCGCGCCCGCGTGCGTGGCGTTCGCCGAGGCGAAGACGTCGGCCTTCGCGCCCGCCTCGATCTGGAGGCGTAGGACCTGGCTGCCCGCAAAAGTGAGGCGCAGGTCGACGTTGGGATGCGCGGCCTCGAAGGCACCCTCGAGCCGCGTGAACGCCTCCGTCAGCGAGGAGGCGGCATAGACCTCCAGCGTGTCGGGCCGGGCCTGGACGCTGCCCCCACAGGAAGCAGGCAGCGAGAGGAAGATCAGGATCGCGCCGAACGCGAGGCTACGAGTGCGGCTCACTTCGAGGCTCCGCCTTCCAGCGGCTCCATCCCGACTCGATCGATCGGCTCGCTCCAGCCGAGCCCGGACAGGTCATAGCCGGGGAGGCACTCGACCTCCGCGCGAAAGGCCGCGCCGTGCAGCGCGTCCAGTAGTCGCCTCACGCCGAGGTGATCGAGATGCTCGCCAGGGACGACCAGGTCGAAGCGCTCCTCAGCGAGGGGTACGAAGTCGAGGTCATCGGCGAGCGCGGCGGCTTCGATCGCGACCCCCACGTCGACCGCGCTGCTCTGAACCAGGCGCGCGACGTCCGCGTGATCGCGCGCATGAGCGCCGAATTCAATGGGGCTGCCCGCCACGCCGAGCGCGGCGAGCTCGCGCTCCAACAGCATCGTCGCACCGGCATCCGGGCTACGTCGCGCACAGCGCAGGTCGGGCCGCAGGAGGTCCGCGACCTCCGCGATGCCGAGCGGGTTGCCTCGGGCAACCACGAGACCCTGCCGCCAGCGCGTCAGGTGCACGAGGTGAAAGGCGCGGCCGGGTAGGCGATCGCGGACGAAGGCGGCGTTGGTCCCGGGCGCGTCGGCCTGAGCCAGGTGCAGGCCGGCCACGTGGACGGAGTCCGTAGCGAGCAGCTCGACCGCGCGGCCGCTGCTCGCGCCGATCCAACGGACCCCGGGTCCGGTGGCCGCGTCACGCAGGCGGTCGTCGAGCAGGCCGAGCAGCGGCGCACAGCCGGCGACCAGCGCGCACTGGCGCAGGTCCTCCAGGCGCGTGAGGGGCTCGACGAGGGCTCGGTCGCCCTCGGCCTCGGTCTGCACGGCGTCGGCGCCACGCGTCGCTCGCGCGTCCAGCGGGTGAGCGACCCAATGGCCGGCGACGTGCCCCAGCTGGACTCGCTCTCGACCCCGCCCGCCAACGGGTCGCCCTCCGGCGGCACGACGCACCGCGAGACCCGGCGTGGCGAGTTGGAAGAGGCGCTCGACCGGCACACGGAGCTGAGCGGCGAGTTTCAGAGCGACCGCGGTGCCAGGCGCCTGACGCCCCCCCTCGATGGCGACCAGCGACTGTCGCGAGATCCCGACGCGCCTGGCCAGCTCGGCCTGCGACAGGCCCGCGGTCTCACGGACCTCGCGCACTCGGGACTCCAGGGGGCGTTCGGGCATGGAATGAGTGTCAACTCGCCCAGACAGCAAGTCAAGGCGACGCGCCATCCCGCTCCCCTCCCCGGGTCCTCAATCGAGTCCGGGGCGACCCCCACGGGCCACCCCGGCAGTGGACGGCTCTCGCCGTCACGAACTGAAGTTCAGGGACCTACTTGGAGCCGCCGCTCTTCTTCATCTTCTCCATGACCTGGTCGAGGGAGAAGCTCGCCGCCTTCTGGCGCGGCGGGAACTCCTGGAACGTAGCCAGGAACTCCGCCACGTAGGCCTGCGCGGGCACGAGCAGGTAGGCGCGGTCGAGCAGCCAATCGAAGTAGGTGTTCGAGGTGATCTGCGCGCGCTCGTAGGGGTCACGGCGCAGGTGGAACATCAGCGGTACCCGCAGCTCCGTGAACGGCTCGGCCCACACGAGCAGCGTCCCCACGGCGCGTTGCTCGAGGAAGATCAGCTTCCAGTCGCGGTAGCGCAACGCCGTCAGGTCGCCGTCGTCCGAGAAGTAGAAGATCTCGTCGCGGCCGCTCTTGTCGGTCTCTCCCGTAAGCATGGGGAGGATGTCGTAGCCATCGAGGTGCAGCTTGTACTCACGACCGAGCGCGTTCGAGCGGTAGCCGTCGAGGAGGTCCGCCTTGAGGTCAGTCTTGCCGGCGATCGAGGTGAAGGTCGGGAGCCAGTCCATGTGGTGCACGATCTCGTTCGAGACGGAGCCGGCCGCGATCTTGCCAGGCCAGCGCACCATGGCGGGTACGCGCCAGCCGCCTTCCCAGTTCGTGTTCTTCTCGCCGCGGAACGGGGTCATGGCCGCGTCGGGCCACGAGTTCATGTGCGGGCCGTTGTCGGTCGAATAGAAGACGAACGTGTTGTCGGCGATGCCGAGCTCGTCCAGCTTGTCGAGGAACAAGCCGATGTGCATGTCGTGCTCGACCATGCCGTCGGAGTACTCGTCCTGGCCCGAGATGCCGCGCAGCTCCGGCTTGACGTGCGTGCGGAAGTGCATGCGCGTGCCGTTCCACCAGCAGAACCAGGGCTTGCCCGCGGCGTGCTGGCGCTCGATGAAGTCGAGGGCGAGGGCCGACGTCTCGTCGTCGACCGTCTCCATGCGCTTCTTCGTGAGCGGGCCCGTGTCCAGGATGCGGCCGTCGGCGAACGACTTGATCACGCCGCGCGGCCCGTACTTCTCCCGGAAGGCAGGGTCCTTCGGGTAGTCCTCGTTCTCCGGCTCCTCCTCCGCGTTCAGGTGGTAGAGGTTGCCGAAGAACTCGTCGAAGCCGTGATTCGTCGGCAGTTGCTCGTCGCGGTCGCCGAGGTGGTTCTTGCCGAACTGCCCGGTGGCGTAGCCCTGGTCCTTCAGTGCGGTGGCAATGGTGATGTCCTCGACCATCATGCCTTCCTTGGCTCCCGGCATGCCGACCTTCGAGAGGCCCGTGCGGAACACGCTCTGACCCATGATGAAGGACGAGCGACCCGCGGTGCACGACTGCTCACCGTAGTAGTCGGTGAAGATCATGCCCTCCTTGGCGATGCGATCGATGTTGGGCGTGCGGTAGCCCATGACGCCCATCGTGTAGGCGCTGATGTTCGACTGCCCGATGTCGTCGCCCCAGACGACGAGGATGTTCGGCTTGCTGGACTGCGGCGGGGCTGCCTTCACTGCCTCGGCCTCGTTGGCGAGGGCCAGCACGCTACCGGCGGTGAGGCAGACTGCCAATCCGGTGAGGGTGGTACGATGGAGCATGGGGTCAGTTCGGTTCATGGGTTGCGGTGCTCGCGCACCGTCAACCGCAGTGCGCCGACTCCTAGTCTAGCAGTCGTGCGTCCGGGCACCTAAAGGGCGAAGGCCCCTGAGCCGGAAGAGGCAGCTGAACCAGGTCGATTGTCCGCGCGCGGCCACCCGTTGTCGTGCTCTACACGCGCGGCAAGGCGTCCATCGCGATGCTGATGCGCTGGGCGTCACTTTCGAACGGAATGGTCCTGTGATAGAGGTACGAGGGAAAGAGCACGAGGCGGCCTTCGGCAGGACACAGCCGCCGCGTGCGTGGAGCGGCTTCGAGGCCGAGGCGCTCCGGCGCTCGCCCGAACTCGATCCAGCCCGCGGCCTCCGGGTCGTCCTCACGCACCTCTCCGGGGACCTGCACGTAGTACACCGCGCTGACCCATGCCGCCGGGTGCACGTGCGGCGCCTGGTGACCAGCCGCGTCGAGCAGCGTTGCCCAAAGGTTCAGGTGGAACGCCTTCGGACGCAGCGCGAGGTAGGGGTGCTGAGGATCCGACCCGAGACCGTCGAGGTACGCCCCGATCTCGGCCTGTAGCAGGGCCTCCAGATCCTCGATCGGGCCGCGTGGCTCCACATTCATGTCACCGGTTTGCAGTCCGCCGCGAGTAGTCCGCTGATTCGGTGCGTGCTCGAGCGACGGATGATGGCGGCAGTGGTCGCGGAGCGCTGCGTTGAAGGCGTCGAGGCTCTCGAAGCCGGGGACGGCTTGCACGTCCCGCACGACGATCAAACGCTCGAGGTCGAGCAGCGCGGAGGCCACGTCGCTCTGACCGATCTCGTCGGCGGCGTGCGCACGAACGAGCATGGCCACGATCGAACTCGGGTGCAGCTCGAGGCAGCGTGCGGAGACCTCGAAGGCGCGCGCGGCCGCGCCAGCCTCCAGATAGGCGAGTCCGAGGTCGGCGAGAATCCGCGGCTGCCGGGGGTCCTGCTCCAGTGCGCGCTCGAAGGCGGCGACGGCCTCGTCAACACGGCCGAGCGAGTGCAGCGTCACGCCGATCTCCCCCATCACGGCCAGGAAGTCGGGCTTCATCTCGATGGCCTTGCGAAACGCGCGCAGGGCCTCTTCCTCCTCGCCGAGGTCGCGCAGCGTGGCCCCGAGATTGGCGACGATCTCGGCGCTGCGGGGGGCGGCCTTGAGCGCGCGTCGCAGGGTCCGCGCGGCCTTGGTCGGCTCGTGACGCAGGCGCTGCACGAGGCCCAGCTCGTTCAGAATTCGCGGCTGGTCCGGGTCACGGGCTAGGCCGGCCTCGAGGCAGCCTTCGGCCTGGTCCAGCAGCCCGGCCTCGCGCAGGCCGAGCGCGCGCTCGAACTCGCGTGCGGCGACGCTGCCGGGGACGGGCGGCGTTGCCTCCCCCGTCCGGCGTCCCTGCGCCGCAGCTGCGCGGCGGTCCTTGCGATTGGATCCCATGGTCAGGTCGATCTCGTCGAGGGTGAGGCTTGCGGATGGAGGACGCTGCCCTCGCCAACTCCGCGTGTCGCCACGACCGGGATAGAGGAAGGGAAAGGGGCGCAAGTGGCCCTGCCCGCAGCATCCGCTACGCTAGCCTCCATCCCGCAGCGTTGGAACCCGCTGCATCACCGGTGGCCACGCCGCCCTCGTACTTTCCAACCTCTCGTCATGCAGCTGCGCGCCCTCGCGACCACGCTTCTCCTAGCCCTCGGTACCGGATGCATCTCCAGCTCCGCGGAGCGCGGCGTACCCGCGGTCTGGAGCTCGACCGACGACTACTCCGTAGGGACGACGACGCGCCGCGACGTCTTGGAGCGGTTGGGACCGCCGTCGCAGATCCTCACGTCGAAGGACGGGTCCGCCTTCTACTACCTCCTGGAGCGTACCGAGGCGAGGGGCCTCATTCTGCTGATCTACAACACGCGTACCGAGACGACGGACTACGACCGAGCCGTGTTCTTCTTCGACCAAGAGGGAGTGCTGGTGGAGTGGTCCGCGAGCGAGCCCGTGGGGTCCTGAGTGCTGCGCAACGTTCTCGCGGGCCTCATCGTGCTCGGCGCCGCGAGCGCCTGCTCGACCGTCCACCTGGAGTTCGGAGCTCCGATCGAAGAAGCGACGGTCGCCCACCTCGTCCCCGGGGAGTCGACCCTCTCGGAGGTCCTAGAAGTCCTCGGAGCGCCCTATGACATGGCCGAGTACGCCGGGGGCTACGCGCTGATCTACGAGCACCTCGACTTGACGGAGGTGCAGTTCGGGATCTCAGGCGACGCCATCGGCCTGAACATCATCAAGGCGGTCTACGGAAAGAGCAGAGCCGGGCACTCCGCCACCATCGCGGTGGTCCGCTCGGACCTCGTGCTCGCTGGGGTAGGCACGAGCTCTTGGGATGAGAAAGTCGGCACCGCTGGCGGTGTGCAGCTGGTCTTCGACGTCCAGAACGTCGTCGACTCGGAGGACCTGATGCTCGGACACGACGCCCTCGAGTGGGGCGCCGGTTGTCTGATGCGCCTGCCGTCTGCCTTGAATCGGGAACACCGCGCCGATCTCTATCAGCGCGGCGCTCCGCTACGGACCGGTCAGTTCACGCTCGAGCTGCAGGACTGGCGGGCGCCCGGCAATCGCTGAGCGGCGCCGGGGCTACCACTGAACGACGTAGCCGTTCGTGAGGTTGAAGCCCATGCCGCAGGGGCCGGTGACGTCGCGGTACCAGAACTGGTAGCTGCGTGACTCCCCGCCGATCAGTCCTTCCTGAACCGAGAGGCTGCCCTGGGAAGAAGCGTCCCCGCTCCCGTCGGTGATCACGACCCCGAGACGAGTCAACTGCCCACCGGCGCAGCGCAGGCCGTCGCCGAACAGCGTGCCCATCTGGGCCGTGGGGCCGCTGAAGAAGAGACCGGGCACGCCCGCCGGCGCACCCGTCGCGGTCAGCACGACCGTGTCCTGGGCCACATCCGCGTTCCCCACCGCATCGAGCACGGCGCCGGTTCCTGCGGAGTTCGCGCAACCGCCGCCGCCGGAGCCATCGTTGCCGCAGGGGCAGCCGCTTCCGAAGCAGAACGGCAGACCCGGATCGTCCTGAATCGTCACGGGCAAGCAGCAGGACACGGAGACGAAGTTGCCGTCGAAGTACTGGATCGGGATCGAGTAGTCCCCGACGGGAACGAAGTTCCCCGCGCCGTCGGTCTGGTCCCAGACCTGGACACTCGACTGCCCTGGCGGGATCGGAACCAGAACGGTCAGGCAGAAGAGGCCGAGCGCGAAGGTCCCCGTGCAGTCGCTCCCGTTCTGGACTCCCCCGAAGGTGCAGCTCGTCGGGAGCGTGATCGTCTGGTTGGAGTTGTTCGTCAGCTGTACGACGATCGGCTCACCGGGCAGGGCCATCGCCGGCGTTGCGGTGGCCGTGACACCCGGCACACCTCCACACGGCAGCTGGGCGGCGGCGGGAAGCGTAAGAGCGAGGGCGGCGGCGAGCGTGGGAAGCAGCTTCATGGCGTCGAGGTGGTCGAGGGGCGAGGCCGCGAGGTCGCTCGCGGAGGGACGATGGGCAGCAGGGCTCCCTAACTGTAGACCCTCGGCTCCGGACCGGGGGCTCGAGCTCTTCGTCACGGTTGCGCAAGGAGGCGCCGGCACGGGCCGACGCCTCCTCGCGGTGCCTGCAACGCCGAGCAGGCCGCTGCGATCTGCTGGCGGGTCTCCCGCCGTCCTGCCAGAGATCAGAAGCCTAGCTCGGCCTGCAGGAACGAGATCATCCCTGCACGGGTCTCGAGCTCACCCGGGTGCATCCCCTGCCCGATCGTCTCCGGGGTCAGCGGACCCCCGGCGAGGTCCGTGGCGCGCTCCAGGAAGCGGACGTCGGCGGTCAAGCGGAAGCCGAACTGGAACAGGTTCCACACCTGCCAGTTGTCCACGCCCTGGTACCCGCCAGCTGGCACGTAGTTGCAGAACGGGGGCTCGGCCTCGTCGAACGGACCAATCGCGCTGTAGAAGTGCGGCGCGTGCTCCTCCTCGTTCCAGTAGAGGTCCGTGATCATGGCGAGCGTCGAGCGTCGTAGCACCTCGTCGAGGACTTTGGCCCGACCCGGCGCTGCGTCTGCGAACACGCTCTCCCGCAGGCCCCACAGTCCGTTCTGCAAGATGCACTCGGAGATGGACTGGATGACCCGATAACGGCCACCGAACTGGCTGGGCTTCGGCTTCGACATGATCAGACCGTGGCAGTCCGACTGTCCGTCGCGAACGAGTGAGACGACGTCTTCGCACCAGGGCAGGGTGTCTCTCCGCCAGCGCGGCTCGCAGATGGCGTACGCGCTCGCAACGGTGTCGATGATCCAGCCCTCGGCACGATCGATCGCAAAGCCATCGCCGGGCCACCCGTCCACGTGCTGGCGGTCGGCGACGAGCCCGGTCGTAATCGCGTTGCCGTTCGCCGCCTGCGGAAGGTTGGCGTAGCTCGCGCGGGAGAGCTCGGCCTGGAGCTGGAGGTCGTCCCGGGCGATCGCGTCATTGCCGAGCCAGATGAGCGTCTTCGCCGAGCGCGTGTAGCGAATCAGGTGCGAGGCGTCGATCCAGCCGTAGCGCAGGAGCTCCTCTTCGTAACGGGGCTGTCGCTTGGCGAGCGCGACCGCGTCGCGCTGGAAGTCGGGGGAGTCGTTGAAGCCCCAGGGGTCGCCAAGGAAGACCCAGGGCACCATGAACATCCAGGTCGGGAGGTACGGGCCGTTGGGACCCTCTTCGATCCAGTTCTCGGGGTGGTACGGATCCCCGCTCTGCTGGTAGAGCGCCGTCGGGTGGCGCTCCGTGTACATCCGATGGGTCAGCTGGTACGTGCGGTAGCCGAGGTGCGATCCACCCCAGGCGGTGCGCAGACCGTCGAAGAAGAAGATCTCCGCCCCTCCGACGGCGCCACCATCGCGATAGCCCCACGGGTGAGCCCACCCGAGGCGCTGCGCGAGGACCGGCCACGGGCCCGGCTCGCCGACTCGTATCGCATCCCACAGCTCGTTGAAGGTGTCGGCGACGGTCTGACGGGCGTCCCCCTTCGTCTCGATGTAGGCGAGGTCGGGGAGCGGGAGGTTCTGCGCCCAGTAGCGCGACGTGTCCGGGTTCCACCAGGACCAGAAGCGTTGGCCCTCGCCGTTGATGCCGTCGTGGCAGAACGCCAGTCCGGTCTCCTCGAGTCGCGCCTGCGCCTGGAGCCGTCCGCCATCGCGGTACAGGATGAGGCGTCGGTGGAACTGCGCCTGCCGCGGGAGGACGTGCAGGTTGTTGTTGGGCTCGGGCTTGACCAGGGGCAGGATGCGTCGGTCGAGGCGGACGCGCTCGTCGCCGGAGGCCGGCGTGTTGAAGGCCTCCAGCACCTGCCAACCGATGGGGAGCACGAGCTGCAGCTCTTCGAAGTACTGCTTGCCGAGCGGGTCGTCCGCCGTGGTCGTCGAGTCCCTGCCCTCGTGACCGTTGTGCATGCGCAGGTCGAGAGCGATCACCGCATCGTCGGCCCAGGTGGTCAAGTAGGTGTGTACGCCCATGTGGTGCGGCAGGGTTCCCTCGGGGCCCTCCACCACGACGTCGGGCATCAGCGTCTCGTGCGTTCGCACCTGCTGCACGAGGCTCCCGCCTCGCAGACGGCGGAGGTCCGGCGTCGTGTCGCGCAGGTCGAGCAGGAGGTCCGCGGTGTACTCGTGGCCGAAGGCGTCTCGGGTCCGCAGCACGATGGAGCGGGGCCGGCGCAGGAGATCGACCACGCTCTCGTGCGCCTCGAAGGCCCCACCGGGCCGCTCCACACGAACCACCTCGTAGCGCAGCCGCTGCCCGGCCGCGTGGCCCTCGGGCAGCTCGTCACGGGCGATCAACTCCACCACGTCGGCGCCATCGGCCTCGTCGGGGTAGCGCGAGACGACCTCGACCTGGGTTGCGAGGACCTCGCCATCGGGGGATCGCAGGGCCAGGGCGATCGGGCGCCCGGGCATGGCCACGCCACGCGGGATCGGGAGGGTGCCGCGAACGATGTAGCTGTCGGTCGCAGGAGCCGTCAGCTCCAGGCTCCCCACGGGCTCGAGAGGGTCCGCCCCTTGAGCGAGGGCCGCCGGTGCGAGGCCTGAACAGGCCGTGAGGACGGCGAGTTGCAGGAGGCGTCGCGGCGCGAGGCTTCGGAGCTTGAGAGAGGTCATGATGAGGATCCGGGTGCAGCTTCCACGCCAACCCCCGGCCCAGAGCGGGAAGTTCGAAGGGCCGGGGGCGGCGGGTCGCCAAGGGGGGGGAATGGAGACGGAGGCCAACTGAGGAACGGTCTCCGCTGGACGCAACGCCACGGAGGGTCCGGCGAACTCAAAACGGCGTCAGGCCTTACATATCGCGTAAGCTCGACCCCTCCACAACTCGCGTCCTCAACGGGGAACACCGGGTTCGAGGGTGGCCGAGGCCCCACCTTGGCGCAGACCGCCGCTCGTAGGCCAGGGCCCCGTACCGTCTTGCGACCAGCGTGGCGCGGCGCCGCTGAGTTGCACCCCCCGCGGGGGCCGTGCGCTACGCTGTTCAGGTGTCCGCCTTGCTCCCTCTCCTGTGTGTCCTGCCCCTGGGGAGGATCGCCGCCATCGAGCGCGACGTCTTCCAGGAGCAGGTGCGGCCGGTGCTCGTAGAGCGCTGCACGACCTGCCACGAGACGGAGGACCCCGCCGGGGAACTGAACCTGGAGCGCTTCCAGACCCTGGAGCAGGCCCTAGCGGAGCCCGGAGTCTGGAAAGCGGTGGCCCGTCAACTCGCTGCCGGGGACATGCCGCCTGCCCTCGTCCGTGAGCGCCCGACGGAGACCGAACTGTCCGCCGTGACGGCGTGGATCGAGGCCCACTTCGGCCCCCAAGTCCCCAGCGACGCCAGCCCCATGGCCGGCCGCACGACGCTGCGACGTCTGAACCGCTTCGAGCTGCGCCATGCTCTCCAGGACCTCTTCGGACTCGATGCACCCACGGAAAGCGTGCTGCCCGCAGACGGCGTGAGCCACGGCTTCGACGTGATCGGAGACTCGTTGTCGATCTCCCCCATCCTGCTGGAGAAGTGCTTCGACCTGGCCGAGTCCATCGCGGACGAAGCGCTGCCCCGCGCAGCTGCGGCGACGGGTGAAGCGCGCCGCGTCGAAGCCGCGAACCTGCTGCTCGGCGAGAACAACGCCTTCGCCGAGTGGGCGCAGAGCGTCAGCCTCTATTCGAACGGCGAGGTGAGCGCGAACTTCGACGTGCCTCGCGCAGGCGAGTACACGGTCCGCGTGGGAGCCTGGGCGCAGCAGGCCGGCCCGGACCCGGCCCGTCTGGTGGTCGCGGTCGATCGCGAACGGCTCGAGCGCTTCGACGTGCTCGCGCCCCGTGAAGCCCCCGTGCCCTACGAGTCCCGGGTCCGGCTGCGCGCTGGAGAGCGCGTCCTCAGCGCGGCCTTCGTCAACGACTACTACGACGAGGACCACCCCGATCGCGACCAGCGCGACCGCAACCTCTACGTCACATGGATCGAGCTCGTCGGCCCCCTCGGGGTCGACCCGCGTACGCCGTTCGAGACGCGCTGGCTTCCGGACGGCGAGGACTGGACTGCGCGTGACGTGCTCGAGACGCTGGCTCCCGTGATCTGGCGCGGCCCGGTCGACAGGCGGCGGGTGGACGAGCTCGCCAAGCTGGCGCCGAAGGGGTCGAGCGAGCGGGATCGCCTGCGTGCGGCCCTCATCGGTCTCCTCGTCTCGCCGCGTTTCCTCTTCCGGGTCGAGCCAGAACCCGAGGGCGGAGCACGTCCCCTCGCAGCGCACGAGCTCACGACCCGGCTGGCGGCGTTCCTGTGGGCCAGCGTCCCCGATGAGCGCGCGCTGGAGGCAGCACGCTCCGGCGCCCTCGACACGGCGGATGGCCTTCGTCACGAAGTCGAGCGGCTGCTCGAAGATCCGAGGGCCAGTCGACTGGCGCACGGCTTCGCGCGCTCCTGGCTGCAGCTCGGGCGGCTGGAGGCTTCGCAACCCGATCCGCAGCGCTACCCCGACTTCGACGAAGAGCTGCGCGAGGCGATGCTCGCGGAGAGCGAACTGTTCTTCGAAGCGGTCCTGCGCGAGGACCGCCCGCTCTCCACCCTGCTCGGCGCGGACTTCACGTTCGCCAACGCGCGGCTCGCCGAGCACTACGGTCTCGTCGGCGTCGAGGGCACGGCCTTGCGCCGCGTCCCGATCCCCGCCCACCTCCGAGGCCGCCGGGGCGGCCTCCTGGGACAGGCGGGCGTCTTGACCGCGAGCAGCTTCCCGACGCGCAGCTCTCCCGTACTGAGGGGCAAGTGGGTCCTCGAGTCGCTGCTCGCCACGCCGCCACCTCCCCCGCCCCCGGGCGTTGGCACCCTGGCCGAGGCGGGCGAGGCGATCACCGCGGCGACGGTCCGCGAGCGGCTCGAGCAGCACCGCCGCGACCCGGCTTGCGCGGCCTGTCACGCGCCGATGGACGGCCTGGGCTTCGCGCTGGAGAACTTCGACGCGACGGGCGCGTGGCGCGATCGCGACGGAGGCGCTCCCATCGACACGCGAGCGGAGCTCCCTGGCAGCGAGCCGTTCCAAGGTGTGGCCGGACTTCGACAGGAGCTGCTCGGTGACGCACGCGTGCGCGACGGGCTCGCGCGGCACCTCATGGTGTATGCCCTCGGCAGAGGTCTCGCACCAGCGGACGTTGCCCAGCTCGAGGCGCTCCTGTTCGAGATGCCGGCGGATCCCACTCTTCGCCAGCTGATCCTCGGGATCACTTCTCTCGAAGCCTTCCGCACGCGCTATCCCGATCGCAAGTCCGTGACCGACGCGCCGCGCGCCGACGAGCCGGACCCCACCCAGCCCCAGAGCGAGGAACGACCCCGATGAACGCCTTCGATCGACGCCGCTTCCTGCAGGGGGCTGGGGCGTGCCTCGCCCTCCCGTCCTTCGCGTCCTTGGCTGCCGCCTCGGAGTCGGAGGCACCGCTACGGCTCGTGTACGTCTACGTGCCGAACGGCGTCCACATGGCCGATTGGCTGCCGGACGCCGAGCGCGTGGAGGTCGCGCAGCGTGGCGCGCTCCCCGAGACGCTGCCGAAGACCCTCGCGGAGCTCGCGCGGCATCGCGAGGAGCTGACCTTGATCACCGGCCTGTGCGCCGACAAGGCGCGTCCGAACGGCGACGGCCCCGGGGACCACGCGCGAGCCTGCGCCGCCTACCTGACCGGAGCCCAGCCGTTCAAGGGCGACGGCGATCGCCTCGAAGTGGGCGTCTCCGCCGACCAGGTCGCCGCAAGACGAATTGGCGCGCGAACACGCTTCCCGTCGCTGCAGCTCGCCAGCGAGGGCGGGATGCTCTCGGGCCAGTGCGACTCCGGCTATCCGTGCGCGTACTCGAGCCACCTGTCCTGGTCGAAGCCGTACACGCCGCTCGCAGCGGAGACCAACCCCTCGCTCCTGTTCGACCGCCTGTTCGGTGGCGGGCTCGCCCACCTGGATCCGGAGGAGCGTGCGCGCCGAACGCGCCAGCGTCAGAGCGTCCTCGACTTCGTTCGTCGCGATGCGAAGCGGCTCTCCCAGGACCTCGGGACCAGCGACCGTCGCAAGCTCGAGGAGTACCTCGACGGTGTTCGCGATCTCGAGCGTCGCGTCGGCGAGGCGGTCGATCCGCGCGACGTGGCGCTGGAGCGACCGGCGGACTCTCCCGAGGACTATGGCCAGCGAACACGCCTGCTGCTCGACTTGCTCGCGTTCGCCTTTGCGACCGACTCGACCCGGGTCGCGACCATGGCCCTCGGCAACGAGGGTTCGGGGCTCGTCTACCGCGACCTCGGGGTCGAGGGCGGCCACCACGAGATCTCCCACCACGGTGACGACCCGGTCCGCCTCGACGGGATCGCGCGCATCAACCGCTACCACGCGAGCCTTCTGGCCGAGCTCCTCGATCGACTCGCGGAGCTACGGGAAGGCGACGCGCGCGTCCTGGACCGCACGCTGGTGGTCTACGGCAGCGGAATCGCAGATGGAAACAGCCACGCGCACGAGGACCTACCGATCCTGCTGGCCGGAGGAGGGTCTGTCTTGCCCGCGCGAGGGTGGCTGCGCACTCCGTTCGAGACACCGCTCGCCAACCTGCACGCCGCGCTCCTGCGCGAGCTGGGCGCCCTGCCCGCCAGCGGGCGATTCGGAGACGGGGACGGCGTCCTCGACCTGCGCGCCTGAGAGGCGGCGCGCTCGGCTCAGGGCCGGACCGCTCGCCTGCGGAGGTCGAACACCAGGAAGATCGGCGCGACGAAGAACAGCGCGAGGATGGCCGGCGCGGGAGCGACGAGCTCCGCGTACGGCAGCTCGAAGTCGTTGGCCAGCCGGAAGAGGCATTCCACGACGGCGATCGCTAGCACCACGATGATGCGACCCCGCTTGGTCGACACGCTCGTCGGCGGATCCGTAAGCATGAAGAAGCACAGGAGCTGGTACATCGGCCCGGTGATCGGCGCGATCTCGGCCAGGACCGGGGTGTCGACGATGAAGCTCCGCAGCACCGCGAGCGCGATGAACGCCGCGGCGTAGGTGAGGGAGACGTGCAGCACCTTGGCCCGCGAGACCACCAGCAGCCCGACGCCCCAGATGACCGCATTGCCCATCAGGTCGTTGCCGAGCTCGTGGCTCAGCACGGCGACCTGCGCGGGCGCCAGCAGGAGCAGCGCGCTGATCCCGAGGTTGCTCGGGTTCCAGAGGTGTCGGCCTCGATAGCGCAGGACGTACTTCGCGACGATCGAGAGCATCGCGCCGACCACGAACGGCCAGATCAGGCCGTCCTGTGGCCGCAGGAGGATCGTCAGGCTCGTGCCCGAGATGTAGGCGCTCTGCAGGCGCGGGGCCTTGCCGAGCACGAACCACGAGAGGACGGCCTCGGTCACGACGCAGGTCCCGAGCGTGATAGCCAGCTTCTCGTAGCCGCCGGTGATCCCGTAGCGCGCCTCGCCGATCACCAGGATCAGCGTGATCAACATCGTGATCAGCCACTTGGGGGTGAACCACTTGTCGAGCTTGAGTCGCTCGCCGAGGGTGGGCGGAGCGCTCTTGGTCGCGGGCGTTTCGAGGACCTCGGACTTCATTTGCCCTCCACGATGCGATGCACGCGGTCGACCTCGAGCGCCTCGTGGCGCTCGAAGATCCCGGAGGGCCAGGTGATCGTGAGGTTCACCGCCTCGGTCGCAGCGCCGAGGCCGAAGTGCACGCGGGGGCCGTTCTGAGATGCGAAACCCGAGGCGGCGGCGTGCACGCGGAGCTGCCGCCGCTCGCCATGTTCGAGGCGTACGATCGCGCCGTAGCCGTCGCGCGGACTGCGCGTGCCGACGAGGTCCAGGGCGAGCCAATGCCCGGACGGCCCGTCGTTGCGATAGACGAGCAGCGGACCGTTCTGATTGGCGACGACCAGATCTTGTCGCCCCGCGCCGAACAGGTCCCCCGCGGCGATGCCGCGACCGTCGAAGACGTCGTCCACCCCGACCTCGAGGCCGACCTCCCGGAAGCTGACGCCCTTGCGGCCGTTGTTCAGGAAGACCCGCGAGCGCTCGTAGCCCGAGAGGCTGCGATCCCCGAACTCCGGCCACTGCGCGGCGTCCGCGACGACGTCACCCGTCGCCAAGCTGATCTTGGACATCTGGTACCAGTAGTCGTGATCGCGGCTCGCCGAGAGGAAGCCATTGACCACGACGAGGTCGTGCCAGGAGTCGTTGTCGAGGTCCGCGAACTGTGCGCCCCAGGCCCAGCCGCAATCGACGACGGGCCAGCCCGCGCGCTGCTCGAAGCGGCCACCCCGGTCGATCAAGCTCTCGCGCAGGTTGTTGCCCTGGAAGATGTAGCCGCGTTTGGAGATGTTGGTGACGTAGACGCCCAGGCGCTCACCGTTCCAGAGATCGCCGAGGGCCACGCACATCCCGCTCTTCGACTCGCCGTCGAGCCCGACATCCTCGGCCAGGACGAAGGTCTCGCCGAGCCGGTTGAGCCACAGCTCCTCCGCGCCGTAATCGTTCGCCACGTAGAGGTCCTGCCAGCCGTCGCTGTCGAAGTCCGCGGCGTAACTCGCGTAGGTCCACCTGTCGCCCTCGATGCCGGTCTCCTCGCTCACGTCGCGGAAGCGTCCGTCGCCGAGGTTTCGGAAGAGCCGGTTGCGTCCGCCGTTGTGGGCGAACTCGAAGCTGTCGTGCATGATTCGCGACGTCTCGAGGTTCCAGAGGTCGTGCTCCTCCGCGAAGTAGCCCGCGACGAACAGGTCCAGGCGCCCGTCCCGGTCGTAGTCGAACCAGTTCGCGTGGTTCGAGTTGATCCACGTGCGCAGGCCGGCTTCCTCGGTCACGTCCCGAAAGCTCCCCTCGCCTTCGTTGTGGAACAGCTGGCCGTGGCCCCACTTGTAGACGTAGACGTCCGCGCGCCCGTCGTTGTCGTAGTCCCCCCAGACCGAACCCATCGAACAGCCCTCGCCGGGCAAGTTCAGGTCGGCGAGTCCCGCCGTGGCGGCCACGTCCAGGAACGTGCCGTCGCCCTGGTTCGCATAGAGAGCATTCTGGGCCCCCGCCGCGCTGGTGACGGCGTAGACGTCGACGAGTCCGTCGCCGTTGAAGTCGGTCAGCGAAACGCCCGCGCCGGTCGCCGTGATCTGGGCCGCGATCGCTGCGACCTCGTCGTCGACCACCGTGCGCTGGTGGCGGAAGTCGACGCCCGCCTGGGTAGAGACCTCGCTGAAGCGCAGCGGAGTCGTCGAGCGTTCGGGCACCTCGTCCGCGACTCCCGCGCGCCCCCGGTCCCACGTGAACCCGAGCAGTCCGACCAGCAGAACGCCGCAAAGGGCCCTTCGGGCGGATTCGGAGGTGCGGGAGCGGCTCATGGCGTTTGGCGGTACCGGTGTCTGTCCCAGTTTATCCGATGATCGGGGCCTCGGCTTCCCCCTGGAAGCGCCCTGGCGGCGAAGGCGCCGATGCGTCAGTCTATGATCGGCCCGTGCGCCCTTCCCAATCCAATTCCCGAGCCCGTTAGTGCCGTGCCGAACGATCCCAGCCCCCTGTCCCGTCGTCAGTTCCTCACGTCCTCCAGCGCGGCCCTCGTCGGCGGCGGCTTGCTCGCCGGGGGCGCGAACGCAGCGGCCCAGGACGCTGCCGCGGGCACCGTCCAGGCCCTCGGGGATCGCGAGTTGCGTATCGGTCTCATTGGCGCTGGCGGGCGCGGCGGCGGCGCTGCCGTTCAAGCCCTCTCCACCGCTGGCCCCGTCAAGCTGGTTGCCATCGCCGACGCCTTCTCGGACCGCCTCGAGGGCACGCTCAAGTACATCCAGGGTGCGGTCCCCGACCGCGTGGACGTGCCCGAGGAGCGTCGCTACGTCGGCTTCGACGCGTACAAGCAGCTGTGCGAGCTCGATCTCGACCTGGTCGTGCTCGCGACGCCGCCGGGCTTCCGTCCGATGCACTTCGAGCACTGCGTCGAGAAGGGCCTGCACGTGTTCATGGAGAAGCCCGTCGCCGTCGACGGCCCGGGTGTGCGCAAGGTGCTCGAGGCCGCCCGCGTAGCGAAGCAGAAGGGGCTCAACGTCGGCGTCGGCCTGCAGCGTCATCACGACGCGCGCTACATCGAGACGGTCGACCGCATCCACCAGGGCGCCATCGGCGACATCGTCCTGCTGCGTGCCTACTGGGACAGCTCCGGCGTCTGGGTTCGCCCGCGCGAGGCCGGTCAAACCGAGATGGAGTACCAGATGCGCAACTGGTACTACTTCAACTGGCTCTGCGGCGATCACATCGTCGAGCAGCACATCCACAACCTCGACGTGGCCAACTGGGTCATGAACGACTACCCGGTGGAGGCTCAGGGACAGGGCGGCCGCGCCGTGCGCACCGGCATCGACCACGGCGAGATCTTCGATCACCACACGGTCGAGTTCACCTACAAGAGCGGCGCGAAGCTGCTCTCCCAGTGTCGCCACATCCCGGGCGCCTGGAGCTCGGTCTCCGAGCACGCCCACGGCACGCGGGGCACTTCGAACATCGGCGCTGGACGCATCACGGGCCCGGGCGGATGGGACTGGCGCTGGCGCGGTGACGTGCCGAACGCCTACCAGGTCGAGCACGACGTGCTGTTCGCCGCGGTGCGCGAAGGGCGCCCGCACAACGAAGCCGACAACGGAGCCATGAGCACCATGACCTCCGTCCTCGGTCGCATGGCGACCTACTCGGGTCAGGTCATCAAGATGGAGGACGCTCTCGCGTCCAGCCTCGCGCTCGTCCCGTCGGCCTATGCGTTCGACGGCGCCCCGCCGAGCCTGCCGGACTCGGACGGTCGCTACCCCATCGCCAAGCCCGGCGAGACGGTCGCATTCTGAGCCCCTGCGCGTAGCCGAACCGTATGCGACACGACTGGATCTTCGAGACCGGGCTCCTGCGCCCCGGACTCCTCCTCATGGGGCTCCTCCTCCTCGGCGCTTGCCGCGCCGCGGAGGACGCCTCGACGTCCCCCGCCGAGGTCCCCGCGACCGTCGCCATCGGCGACATCGAGTGGTACGTCGACTACGACGCAGCCGTGGAGGTGGCGCGTCGTCGCGACGTACCGCTCTGGGTCCACTTCGGCGAGAACCCTGGCTGACAGGGTTGCCAGGAGTTCGCCAGCGGTCCGCTGCGCGACCCCAGCCTCGTGGCCGAGAGCCTCGACTTCGTCCCCGTCTTCGTGGACACCCTGAACGACCTCGAGACCACGGAGCGCTTCGGCGAGAACTACGGCAGCTATCCGGTGCTACGCGTTCACGACCTCCAGGAGAACGACCTCGCAGGTCGCCTGGACGGCAACCCCGTGCGCGGCCGGCTACCCAGCGCAGACTGCGTGACGCAGCTCCAGGAAGGCCGCGCCGCCTACGCGAATCGCTGAGGCGCGAGGAAGCCGACCGGTTGCGCCGTGCCGCCGTCCAGGACCAGGTCGGCGAGCGCCTCTCCGAGCACCGGCGCGAACTTGTAACCATGGCCGGAGAGGCCCGCGGCGAACACGACGCGGTCGCTCGCGGGGTGGGCTCCGAGCGCGAAGTGCTCGTCGGGCGTGCGCGTGTAGAGGCAGACCGTGTGCGCGCAGGGAGCTGGCTCGACGTCGGGCAGGTGCGCCTCCGCGAAGGCCGCGACCCTCGCGGTGTCCGCCTCGAGACAGCGTCGCTCGACCGTGAGCGGATCGACGACCGGCGCGCCCCCGGTGTGCTCGGCGAGCTTGAGGCGGCCCGGCTCCAGCTCCGGGAAGCCGTAGACGAACTCTCCGTCTGGGTGCTGGACCGCGAACGGCAGGAACCCGGCGGAGGGCGTGTAGACCGCGGAGCGCGTCGGGCACCAGAGCAGGACCTTGCGCACGACCTCGAAGGGGACGCCGACGTCCGACAGGAGATCCGGAGCCCAGGCGCCAGGCGTGAGCACGAGCCGCGCGGCCTCGACGATCTCTCCACCCGCGGGGAGCCCCTCGCCACTCAGGCGCACGCGTACCCCCGATGGCGTGACCTCCCAGGCGAGCACCTCGACTCCGGCGCGGAGCTCGGCGCCCGCGGCGAGCGCCGCGGCGACGCGGGAGCGCACCGCGTTCTCGACGCGCAGGACGCCGCCGTGCGGCTCGACCAGCACGTCGTAGTCGTCCGGAAGCCGCAAGCCGGGGAAGCGCACGCGCGCGGCGCCTGCGGAGAGCTCCTCCAGGATCAGGTCGTGCTCAGCGGCCGCGCGTCGCACCCCGCTCACCAGCGGAGAGTCGGATGGTCCGGCCTCGAGTACGCCCGAGGGCCGAAACAGCTCGACCGGGCTCGCGGCCTGCCACCCTTCCCAGTGCTCGTAGGCCCGCCGTAGCAACGGGACGTAGTCCGGGTGCTCGCAGTAGGCGAGCCGAATCAGACGCGTGTCGCCATGGGAGCTCCCCCGATCGTGTCCGGGCTCGAAGCGGTCCACGCCGAGGACCCGGACGCCCCGCAGGGCCAGCTCGGCCAGCGCCGCGCTGCCAACGCCGCCCACTCCGAGCACGAGTGCGTCGTAGGCGGTCATCGCGCGCGCCAGGGGCCGCGCCTCGTTTCGGGGGCGGATCGCATGGGACTTGTGGAGGGCATGGGTACGACCACGTGGAGGCGCGCCCAGTGTCCGCGTTCCATCGAGCCTATCGACGGTGGGGCCGCGTTCCAGCCCTCTTCGCGACCCCAGGGGTCAGGATCGACTCCGCACGTCCAGCGGTCACCGAAGCCCCGTTCGAGGCCGAGTTCGAGCGCTAGCGATCGCCTTTGGTGGGGTCGAGAAACGGGAAACGAATTCTGGTCCGAACGGCGGGTTACAGCCTAGGAGCCTCTCTCTACCCTCCCGCGGACACGGTCCTAGGACCCCCCCGCCGTGTCCAGCTCCTCCACGACGCATGCCGCGACATCTCCTCACCTTCACGAGCGCCTTGCTGCTGCTCGCTGCCTCGCACGCCGCGCCCTCCAGCGCAGCCGGTAGCCACGCGCACGTCGCGGCCAGCCTCTCCTCGGCGCGCGGCGACGCGCGTGTCGAGCGCTTGCTGAGCGACATCGCCTCGGCCAAGGGCCCGACGAAGGCGAACCTGATCGATGGTCTGGCGGCGCTCAAGTCGCGCGAGGCGTTCGATGCCCTGGTCGACGTCACCTCCTCCCTGCGCAACCCCGACATCCAGCGGATGGCGATGGAGTCCTTCGACCACTTCAAGGGTGTCGACGGCCTGGAGTCCCGCGCGATCGACTGGCTGTCGAAGGAGTGCAGCTCTGGCCGCGAGCCCGTACGGCGCGGCGCCGCCCGCGGCCTGGCGCGCTTCGGCAACGCCGCATCGTCCGAGCTCTCCTCGCTGGTGAGCCGCTCGAAGGATCCGCGCGTGCGGGCCTTCGCAGTCGGCGGGCTGCTGCCGGAGCTCGTGGCGGAGGGCTCACCGGGCGCGCTCGAGACGCTCGTCATGAACGCCGACTTCGGCCCGACCGGGACCCGCGAAGAGCTGGCGCGCGCTCTCGAGCTGTTCCAGGGTTCGTCGAACACAGCGGCCTTGGCAAGCACACTGCGCGCGAAGGCCCTCGACCCCGGCATGAAGGTCCTCGTCTGCGAGTCCCTCGCGACGCGCCAAGAGGACGGCGTCGCCAAGGCGCTGCAGGTCGCGCTGAAGGACAAGGCCCCGGAGGTGCGCCTGGCCGCCATGCGCGCGCTGGACACCCAGGGCGAGACGGCCCACGCCGGCAAGCTCCGCAAGCAGGTCAAGGACCCGAGCGAGGTCGTCCGTCGCGAGTCGGTGATCATGCTCGGTCGGATCCACGCCGCGGACGAAGCCTGGATCACCGAGGTCACGGACTACTCCAACCACAAGGACCCGGCCGTGCGCATGGGCGCGGCCGTGGCCCTCGCCGAGCTCCGAACCGAGGCCGCGCTGGCCGAGCTCTATCGCATGCTCGCGGACGCCGATCACCTGGTGCAGCGCGAGGCGCTTCAGCAGGTCGGCAACCTGCGACGCAAGGAGACGCTCCCCGCGCTGATCGGGCGCATCAACGGCGCTCGCGGTCGTATGCGGGTCGAGCTGCTCACGGTCCTGCGTCTGATCACCGGCGAGGACCACGGCTCCTCGTACGAGCGCTGGAAGCGCTGGTGGGATGCGGAGGGCGCCGCCTTCGAGGTGCCGCCCTACAACAAGGCCTACCTCGCCGAGCGCGAGCGCGAGCGGCGCCGGAAGAGCGGCGACACCGTCTCCACCTTCTATGGCCTGCAGGTCGTCAGCGAGCGCGTCTGCTTCATCATGGACATCTCCGGGTCCATGGAGGAGCAGAGCGGCGGTCAGCGACGCATCGATGCGGCCAAGGAGCAGCTCCTCGGCGCGCTCGAGGGGTACCCGGACAAGGCCCTGTTCAACGTCATCTTCTTCGCCAGCGACGCGTTCTCGTGGTCCGACGAGCTCGTCAAGATGGGCAAGAAGACCCGCGAAGAGGCGCTGGAGTACGTCACCCGTCAGAAGCCGGGCGGCGGCACGGCAGTCTTCGATGCGCTCGAGCTGGCCTTCGAAGACCGTCGCATCGACACGATCTATCTCCTGACCGACGGCGACCCGAGCGCGGGCCGCATCACCGACCCCGGCCGCATCCGGGAAGAGGTGAAGCGCTGGAACACGACGCGTCACGTCGAGGTTCACGGCATCGCCGTGGGCAAGGAGAGCCCCCTTCTCAAAAACCTCGCAGCGGACTCAGGAGGCGAGTACCGGATGGTTCGGTAGGTCCATCCAAGTGCGGCTGGTAGGGCCGCTCACTCGCCTCCGTTTCGGGCGCACGCGGTTATCCCCCCATCGCGTGCGCCCCTTTTTTGTGGCGACACCGGCGCGACGACTTCGTCGCAGGCGGAAGCTGCCCTCCGCCGCTGGAGGGCCTCCTCTCCTATGGTCTCCCGCGGGAATCCGCGGGCCTCCACGCCTTACTTCTCGCTCGGCTCCGGCCCGGCGAGCAGATAGGCGAGGAGGTCGAGCACCTGGTCCCGGTCGAGCGTGTCGAGCAGGTTGGACGGCATGCGCGACAGGCCGTGCGGCCGGCGCTCCGCGACCTCATCCTGCCCGAAGCCGTAGAGCTCCTCCTCCGGCGGCAAGGTGCGCAGCCAGATCTCGGATTCGTCCTCCTCCTCGATGCGCCCGACGAACAGCTCGTCATCGGTGGTCAGGAGCTCGGTCTGCACGTACTGGCTCGAGATCTCGAGCGAGGGGTTCACGATCGACTCGAGCAGGTCGCGGGGGCTGAAGCGATTGCCCACTCCGGTGAGGTCCGGTCCGGTGTTGCCGCCCTCTCCGGCGAAACGGTGGCACTGTGTGCACGTCACCGCCTCGTACAGCTCGCGGCCGCGCGCGCGGTCCCGCGTCGCCCAGTCGAGATCGAGCTCGGCTTCGAGGTCGGCCACCGACCAGGTGCGCACGAAGCTCGCGGGGATCGGCCGCCCGATCGCAGCGCGGGTCTCGGGCTCGAGCAGATCCGCGACGACGTCGAGGTCTTCGGCAGCCATGGTCCCGAGCGCGCGCTCGCGGGCTTGCTCGAGGTACGCACGGAGACTCGCGCCACCGGTGTACTCCGCGATCGCGACACGCAGCGCCTGGAAGTAGCGACGTCGGTTCTCCAGCGTCCAGCCGCGTTCGAGCACGCGCAGGGAGAACAGCATGGAGATCGCGTCCTCCTGGCGGGTCGCGTTCGAGGCGAGCTCCAGGGCACGCTCGACGCAGCTGTGCGCCTCCAGGGAGACCAGGACGGGGAGCAGCTCGCGGTCCACGGCGGGCTCACCGGTCGGGAAGAACGGATCGAAGCGCGCGCGCAGGACGTCGCGCTCCCGCTCGAGGAGCGGACCGAGGCGCGTGGACATCAGTCCGAAGAGCCGCAGCACGGCGACGCGCTGGCGTGCCTCGAGCGTCTCGAACGGGAAGCCCGCGATGGCTTGCGCCAGGGCCGGGCGGTCCGAGCGCTCACCGCAGCGGGCGAGCGCGACGAGCGCCTGCAGACGAGCTTCGAGGTTCCCCTCGGACAGCGCGGTCGCGCGCCAGTCGTCGACGGGCAGCTCCTCCAGGGCGACGCGGGCGGAGCGGCGCAGCCACGGGTCGTCGGCCCGCAGGCCTTCGAACAGCGCGTCCACGCTCTCGCGCAGCGGCGTCTCCGGATCCTCGAGGAGCAGGCGCAGCGCACGGTGCGGATCGGGCAGGGCCGGCCGCGCGTCGCTGAGCTCGCGCTCCGGGGCGCCGCCGGTCCACACCACGCGGTAGAGCGCAGACTGCGTCCGGCGGCCGCCCGTCGTCACGTAGACGGCGCCGTCCGCGCCGGTCTCCAGATCGGTGACCGGGAGCGGCTTGGCGCTCAGGAAGGGTTCGGCGACCCCGGTGAAGGTGGCGCCGCCCTCGCGCAGGGCGACGGCGTGCACGGTGCCGTAGGCCCAGTCCGCAACGAGGAGCTGGCCCCGCCACTCAGGCGGGAACGAGTCCGGTGCGAACAGGACGCCCGTCGGCGACCCGAGCCCGACGTTGCACACCGCTGGCCAGGTGTCGGGGTAGCTCGCGGGGAACTTGCCCGATCCGTGACGCCAGCCGTAGTCGGCGCCGGGGACGAGGTGCAGCACGCGCGCGGGTCGGTACCAGGGCAGGCCGACGTCCCACTCCATGTCGGAGTCGAACGTGAACAGCTCGCCGTGAGCGTCGATGTCGAAGTCGTAGGCGTTGCGCATGCCCATCGCGACGAGCGTCCACTCGCTGCCGTCGGGGCTCACTTCGCACAGCCATCCGCCGGGCGCCTGGATGCCCGCGGCGTGGCCACGGGCGTCGGGGGCGCGCTCGAGCAGCTGATCCTCGCCCCAATGCATGGGCACGCGACTGTCGACGATCTCCGGCAGCTTCGTGTGGTTGCCGGCGATGACGTAGAGCGAGTCGCCGCCGGGCGACAGGCGAACTGCGTGGGGTCCGTGCTCGCCTCCACCCTGCAGCTCGCGCAAGAGCTCGACCGCGTCGAGCTCCCCGTCACCGTCGGAGTCCGTCGCGCGGTAGAGACCACTGCCGGCGCCGCCGGTACCGCCGACGAAGTACAGCGCATCGAAGGCCCAGCACATCCCCTGCGCCTGCCCAACCTCGATGGGGAGCCGGCGCACGCGGGTGCCCTGCTCACCATCACCGAGGGCGGAAGGCTCGACGCGGTAGATCGCGCCGTACTGATCCGAAGCGAGCAGCGCGCCGTCGGGCAGCGCGCAGAGCGACACCCAGGAGCCTTGCTCGTGACGCGGAACGATGTAGACGAGTTCGGCGGTGAAGCCGGGCGGCACCTCCAGGGCGTCGCCCGAGGGCACCTGCGGCGGGAGTCCGTCGACGAAGCCCTGCGGCGATCCCCAGGGGTCGCAGCCGAGCTCGCCAAGCAGCACGGGCGGCGTTCCGCTCCCGAGTCGGAAGTCCGCCTTGTTCCAGCCCTCGGGCTCGGTCAGCGCGCAGCGCCAGCTCGAGTCCGAGACGATCCTGCGCTTCGAACCGTCCTCCAGCTCCAGGTCGAGCTCGAACCAGAAGCCGGCAGGGCCCCCCTGGTTCGTAGCGCGCACGGCGATGGCGTGCTCACCCGGTCGCTCGAGGTACTCGGTGATGTCGCGATGGACGGCAGTCTCCCAGGCGTCGTGCCCGGCGACCCGGCGGCCGTCGATCCAGAGCTCGAAGGCGTTGTCCGCGCTGCACCAGAGCTCGGCGCCCGAGGCGGCCGCTGGGAGCTCGACCGCCCGGAAGAACCACGTGCGCGGCGCTTCGGCCGGGTCGCTGGCGCCCCAGAGCCACTGGGGCTCGAAGTCTTGCGCTTGGACGGCGGGAGCGCCGAGGAGGACGAGGAGGAACGGACCGAGGAGCTTGTGCATGGGTAGGGAACGGCATCGCCGCTCCGAACAGTGTACCGCACGCGTCAAGTGCTCCTGTTCCCAGAGGGGTCCCGGGGTCTCCGATCCCGGACCTCACCGTGGCCATCAGCGCGGGGCCGAGCCCTTGGCTCCCCCGCAGGGCGCCGATGGCGCAGGTCAGTCCTCGCCGTGCAGGGCGTGCTCGTCAGCGCCGGCTTCGGTGCAGCAGTCCGGGAGGAGCGCTTCCTGGGCCGCGGTCCCGCCGATCAGCTCGGCGCCTCGCAGCGCGGTGAAGACGCCGAAGAGGATCAAGAGCGGCCCGGCGGCGCGGGCCGCGGTCCCGCGGAAGCGGCTGGAGAGACCGCTCCAGCCGAGACCGACCAGCACCAGGGCAGGGCCGGTCGCGAGGCCGAACAGGAACAGACCCACGAAGGCCTCGAGCGGGGCGACCGTGGCGGCGAGCGCCAGCGCACCCCAGCTCCACCCGCAGGGCAGGAGCCCCGTCGCCAGCCCCGTGGCAAAGGCCCCGAGGTCCCCGGGGAGCTGACGCGCGGCGGAGAACGCGCGGCGCAGCTCGCCCGCGACGCCTTGCAGTCCGCGACCGACGGCGCCCCAGCCCTCCAGGCGCGGGGCGGGCGCGGCGCGACCGCGCAGTGCGACGACGCCGAGCGCGACCATGGTCAACCCGGCGATCCACGCGAGGCCCTGCCGCAGCCCGTCGAAGCCGAGGCCCTCCGCCCCGAACAGTCGCGCGCCACCGGTGAGCGCGGCGCGCCCGAGGAGCGCCACGCCGAGTCCGAGGACGGCGTAGGTGAGCGATTTGCCGAGGACGTAGGCGAGCTGCGCCCGCAGCTGCGAGGCGCGGCGCTCCCCCGCCGACGCGCTGACCGCGATCGCGAAGCCACCGCACATGCCGATGCAGTGCGCTGCGCCCAGGAGACCGAGCGTGAGGAACGGCAGGAGCGTCGTCGGCTCGAGCGCGGGCATCGTCAGGCGACGCTCTCCTCGTCCGAGTCGGGTGCCGCGGGAACGACCGCCGCAGGTGAGGACGGCGCCGGCGATTGGCGCTCCTTCGAGTCCCGCGCGTCCTCGGGCAGCCAGCCGAGGCGCAGCGGCGTCTCCGTGTCGTACCGCTCCGTCATGCCTTCGCAGGCATTGACGCAGTCCCCGCAACGGATGCAGTTCGCGAAGTTGGACATGCCGTCCACGTAGAAGCCGATGCCCTGGCGGTGATCGCCACCCGACATGTAGCGCGGCTTGAGGTCGACGGGGCAGACCTGCTCACAGGCCCCGCACTCCGTGCAGTTCTCCTCGTGCGAGAACTCGACGCCGTTGACGGTGTCGGGCCCGAGGAGCGCGAAGTAGACCCCGGACGGGCACCATCCCCGACAGAAGCCCATGCCGAGCTGCCGGACGAGGAGGTAGAGCCCCCCCGTCATCCCGAGCAGGAAGCCGAGCGAGAGCCCACGCGCCAGCGTCGAGCCTTCCAGGAAGACGTCCCAGTGGACCCAGAAGGTGAACACGATCGCCGCCAGGAGGAAGCTGATCGTGAACATGAGGAACTCCCCCACGATGCGCGGCAGGGGCTCCTTGGAGTGGAAGCGGATCCACTCCCGCAGACGACTCATGGCGCCGTACGGGCACGCGTAGCCGCACAGATAGCGACCGACGAAGCGCGACGTGAGGATGATCGCGATGTTCACGCCGAGGAACGGATAGGCGAACGCCTTCGCCGCCGTCGTGAAGTCGACCTGCTCGCCGAGCAGCATGTGACGGCCGCTCCAGAAGTCGAAGCGCAGGATGCCGAGGAGCGGCAGCAGCGCCACTCCGATCGTCGCGCTGATCGCCACGATCCAGCGCACCTTGGTGTACCGGTGAAGCTTCTTGCGCTTCTTGCCGATTCCGTAGAGGACCTTGTCGCGTACTGTTCCGACGGGCATGACTAGCGGACGCCGATGGGCGTCTCCTCGGCTGATTGGGGGGAGCTCGAGGGGTTCGCCGTCGCCGGGTGCGAGGCGCTTCCCCTGGATTGTGGCACGTCTTGGCCGGGTCGGTAGGCCAGACGGCTGGAATGAAGCACCACGGCGACGCTCGAGGCGACCATCGCCGCCGCCGCCGCGATCGGTGGCAGGTGCCCGGTCATCGCAAACACGAGTCCGATGCCGTTGTAGCCGAACGCCCAGACGAGGTTCCAGCGAGCGACGCGGCGCGCCGAGCGTGCCAGCTCGATCAGCTCGGGGAGCGCGCCGAGTCCGGGACGCAGGAGATTGACGTCCGCCGCGTCGAGGGAGCGCGCGGAGCCTCCCGCCACGCTGATGCCCACGCCGGCGGCGGCGAGCGCCGCAGCGTCATTGAGGCCGTCGCCGACGAAGATGGCGCGTTCGGGAGCGTCGCCTCGGATGCGAGCGACCTTGTCCGCAGGAAGCAGCTCGGCCTCGACGGGGACACCGAGCTCAGCGGCGAGGAGCTCGGCGGGCTCCTGAGCGTCACCGGTCAGTACGGCGGGCCGCAGGCCGAGCTCGTTCAGGCGCGCGACGACAGAAGCGGACTCCGGACGAGGGCGGGAGACGAGCTCGAGCTCGGCAACTCGCTCCTCCCGTCGAAGCAGCTGAACGGCGCCGCCGGCGCCGCCCTTGCGCACGCTCCACGGGGTCCCCTCGAAGGTGGCCTCGACCCCGACCCCGGGGAGCGCCCGGAAGTCCTCGACCGCGGCGCGCCGGCCGCCACGAGCCGACAGCTCGCGTCGCAGTGCACGCCCGATGGGGTGCTCGGAGCCGGCTTCGAGCGAGGCCGCGATGCGCAAGCACTCGGCCTCGTCCAGCTCGGCCAGGGGGCGCAGGCGGACGAGCTCGAGGTCGCCGTCGGTCAGGGTGCCCGTCTTGTCGAGCCAGATGCGCTCCGCGACGGACAGCCGCTCGAGGACCTCCCCGCCGCGCACCAGGACGCCGCGCTTGAACGCGTGGCCGAGAGCAACCCAGAACGCCAGCGGGGTCGCGATGCCGAGAGAGCACGGGCAGGCGATCAGCACCACCGCCAGGGCGGCCAGCAAGGCCCCCTCGGGACCGAGGTCGGACCAGTGCCAGACGGCGGTGAGCGTGGCGAGCACGAGCACCACGGGGAGCAGCACGCCGGCCACGCGATCGGCCAGGCGCACGGAGGGCGCGGGCGAGCGCAGGGCCTCCTCGAGGAGGCGCTCGACGCCCGCGCAGACGCGCTCGTCGCCGACGGCCTCGGCCTCGATGTCCAGGCTGCCGTCGACCAGCTGCGTTCCCGCGAGGACGCGGTCGCCGGTCACGACGCTGCGCGGCTCGGACTCACCGGACAGGCTGGAGGTGTCGACGAAGCTGCGCCCTGCGCGCACCAGGCCGTCGACGGGGACAGGCTCGCCCGGTCGTACGCGGACGAGGTCACCGAGGCGCAGCTCGTCGACGGCGACGGCCTCCTCTCTGTCGCCGCGCACCACCTGCGCAGGCGCGTCGCGCTCGGGTAGCAGGAGCTTGAGCTGCTCCCGCGCGCGCTCCTTGGCCCGCAGGTCGAGCCAGCGGCCCAGTCCGACCAGCACGAGGACCATCGTGGCGGTGTCGAAGTAGACCTCGCCGCCGCCACGAACGGTGTTGTAGGCGGAGACGAACCACGCAGCGCCGGTGCCGACGACGATCAGCGAATCGGCTGAGAGCCACCGCCGCATCCGAAGGACCGTCTCGAACAGCGGCAGCCCGAGCAGCATCATCACCGGCGCGGACACGAACAGCGCGCCCATGCGCTGCAAGCCCACGAGAGCTGCTGCGGCCTCGGGGTCCCCCCCGCTGTCGCCACCGAGCAGGTTGCCGTAGAGCGACAGCGAGAGCGTCATGACCGCCATCGAGAGCATGGCGGAGAGCAGCACGCGCGCGAGCATGCGGTCGGCGGAGTTCGTGACCCCGCTGGCCGCGAGGTGGTGCGCAAGGCAGCAGCCGCTGCAGCAGAACGCATCGCGCGAGGCGTCGGGCCCCGGCTGGGCCGGCAGGCCGCAGTGCACGCAGGGCACCCGGCTCGAGTCCCCCACGACGGACTTGTCTCGTTTCGTACCCATGACTCGCTCTGGCGCCATTGAAGAGAGGGCGGGGCCCGTTGCGTTCCCCACCCTCTCCAAAATGTTCAGCGGCGGCGGCTCATGGCCGCCACCGCCTCGAGGCGTCACTGGGTGCTCATCACATCCGGCTCGCCGCCGGTCCCCGGTCCCTGCTGGAGGAAGTCCGGGAGCTGGAACTCGAGCACGTAGAAGGTGAAGAAGACGAGGAAGGACAGATACATCAGCAGCAGGTACCACGGCACCCCGCCGACGTCGTACAGGAACACCTTCTGCTGGCTGTCGGTCTCCTCCTGGTTCGCCCCGAGGGGCTGACGATCGAGGATCTCGTAGGGACCCGGCTCTCCGCGTTCAACGTCCATCAGCTGCCCTCCGCGCGAACTCGCGCTCTTGTCTCTCTTGCTCCTCGAAGCGCTCGAACATCTCGTACTTCGGTCCCTCGATGTCACGGAACTGGCCCGTCAGGTAGGCCCAGACCAGGAGCGTGAGGAACCCCATTGCCACGAAGGCGTAGATCAGGATCGGATCCGCCGCGAAGCCATCGAGCTCGCTGCGGTACATCGTCTTCATGAACGAGAAGAGCTTGAAGACGAACATCCCTCCCGCCATCAGCGAGACGGTCACGAAGAAGATGTGGAACCAGGTCGTGAAGCGTCTCGAGTAGAGCGGCTCCGGCCTTTGGTCGGGGTTCTTGCTGAGATCAGCCATCAGTGCTCCGGGTCGTAGGTGGTACCGAGCCACTGGAGGTAGGCGATCAGGGCGAAGCCCTCCTCCTCCGGCGTTCCGTCCTCTTCGAAGTAGTAGGCGTACGGCGGCATGACCGAGTACGGGACCACGTTCTTCGGGTTGATGAAGTGGGCGATGTGCCAGTCATTGGTGTGACGCCCGTGCAGTCGCGCGAGGTCCGGCCCCACGCGACGCGTGCCCCAGAGGTGCGGCAGGTTGAGCTCGTTCGAGTACTCGTAGGCCTCGGACGGCGGACCCCAGCGCTGCTCCTCGTTGGACGTCACGCGGACGTACTGCGAGTGGCAGTGCCAGCAGGCCTGACCGATGTAGAGATCGCGGCCACGCTGCAGCGCGTTGGCGTAGTTCTCCGGCGTCGGACCGCCCGGGTAGACGGACTCAAACTTCTCGGGGTAGACCTCGTGCAGCTCCCGGAACTCCGGGCTCGGCTCGGCGGCGAGCTGCTCGATCGTCTGGAAGCCCATGCCGTGGTAGTCCTTGATCGACATCCACGGGAAGACCATCGACAGCAGGAAGGCGATGGCGAAGCAGCCGATACCGGCCACGAAGAAGAAGGTGTAGAAGCGTTCCATTCCGGTCCTCCTCTATTTGGCCTCGAGGGGCACGTAATGGGACTCTTCGACGTACTCCCGCTCTTGCGGGCTACGGGCCGTCATCCACATGTTGTAGAGACCGCACATCAAGCCGACGACGAACATGCCGCCGGAGAACGTCCGCACCCACCAGAAGGGAACGGAGGACTCGACCATGTCGGACCACGGGTTCAGGCCCTTCTGCATGAAGCCGGAGATGAGGCCGGACATCGTGAGCGTCAGGAACATGATCGTGATGCCGATCGTGGACATCCAGAAGTGCCAGCTCTTGAGCTTCTCCGAGTACCACTCGCGCTTGACGACGCGGGGCCAGAGCCAGTCGATCGAGCCGAAGATCCAGAACGTGAACGTGCCGAACATGATCATGTGCGCGTGGCCCACGACCCAGTCCGTGAAGTGGATGATCTTCTGGAACGTCCACGTCACCTGGAAGGCGCACTGGAAGCACGTGATGAAGTAGAAGACCGCGCCGAGGTAGAACCAGCGGATCCCCATGTTCGTGCGCAGCGCGCTCCACTTGCCGCGGAGCGTCATGAAGAAGTTCACGACGACCGTGGTGACGACCACCTCGATGGCGATCGTGGTGCTGATCGCGCCGAACTCGACGTAGTCGGGGATCGGGCTGATCAGGAAGTGGTGCACCCCGCCCAGCGGGTAGAAGAACGCGAGCGCCCAGAAGCCGATGACCGAGAGCGAGTGGCTCCAGATCGGCTTGCGCAGGATCATCGGGACGAAGAAGTACATCAGGCCCCAGCCCATCGGCGTCACGTAGAGGCCGACGAGGTCGTGGATGAACAGGCCGGTCACCGCGGCGCCAGCGGCGCCGGGGAGGACCCACTCGGGCAGGATGTTGCCCATCAGGTACGTCAGCGCGAGCCACACGAGGCCCGACGTGAAGTACCAGAGCGTCACGTAGTACTTCTGGTCGCGCGCCTTGTAGAGCGGCGTCATCAGCTGGACGATCAGGAGCACTGCGCCGACGACGATCAGGAGGTCGACGGGGATCCAGTTCAGCTCGAACGTGCCGGGCCGGAAGCCCGTCGGGGTCTCACCCCATTCGATGGCCTGCGCGCGGTTGAGCGCGAAGCCGCCGAGGATGGAGAGCAGGATCGCCTGCCAGACCCAGAAGATCAGAAGGCCGAGCTTGCTCGACAGGACCCGATAGCCGGTGAGTCGCGGGATGACGTAGTAGCACACGGCGGTGAAGCCGTTCACGAGCCAGCCGTAGGCGGCCATGTTCGTGTGCACGAGTCGTATGTGGCCCGGCGACAGCGCCTCGCTGCCGGGGAAGGGGTAGTACCCGAGGAACTGCAGGGAGTAGAGGAACCCCGCGATCATGCTGACCAGGAGCGCCGCGCCGGCGGCGATCAGGTGCATGCGGATCAGCCCGTAGTGAACCAACGGCTGGCCGTCGGTCGGGAGGGCAGGTGTGGTGGATTGAGACATGGGGTGATGCGGCTCCTACTTCTTCTCCAGCGACCGGACGAAGTGAACGATGTCCCAGATCTCGTCAGAGCTCAGGACCTCTCGATAGGCGCCCATCGGCGAGCCATTGATGCCCGTCGCGATGGTGACCCACAGGTCGCGGTTCTCGGAGCCGGCGCGGTACACGCCGTTCGTGAAGTCGCGCGGCTTGATCGGGTAGCCCCAACCGTCCTGGAAGGCCTCTGCGGAGGGGCCGTCGCCAATGCCTGTCGCCCCGTGGCAACCGGCGCAGTTCGCCTTGCCACCGAGGTAGAGGCCCTTGCCTCGCTCGATCGACTCGGCCGTCGCCTCGGGCTCGGGCGTGCTCGGGAAGACCGAGCGAAGGTTGTCCGGGTGCCAGCGGCTGTCCGCGATCTCGGCGACCTCCTCGGGGTCGGCGAGTTCTTCGTCGTCCGCGCTGAAAGTCACGAGCTGTTCCTCGAACTCGCCGCGCAGCGAGATGTAGCGCACGTACTCGACCACGTCCCAGCGGCGCTCTTCGGTCAGCAGCTTGAAGTGCGGCATGGAAGCTCCTGCGAGGCCGTAGCTGACCACGCGGTAGAGGTCCTTGCGCATCGGGCGCTGGCCGGACTCGGTGCTCGCGAACTTGAACATGCCCTTCCTGAAGTTCCGCGGCCGCGGCTTCATGTAGTGCGCCGAGGGACCCGCGCCGTCACCGGCGACTCCCCCCGCGAACTCACCGCCGTGGCAGCCGGCGCAGAGCGAGTCGTAGGTCTTGCGGCCGGCGGCCAGACGCCGCACCTCGACAACTCCCGAGTTGCGCAGGTGCTCGGACTCGAAGCCGTAGAAGGCCTCACCCTGCTCACGCACGTGAGCGGCAAGTCCGGGGACCGTCTCCTCGATCGCTGCGACACGCTCCCAGAACGGGAGGTCGAGCTCGTTGAACGGCGTATTCGGATCCGCCCAGGCCGTCTGGCTGCGGGGGTCGCCTTCGCCCCAGGTCGGCTGGTAGGCCTGGGAGAGGAAGGGCACCACGAACAGCGCGATGGCCAAGATCCAGAAGAGCAGCGCGGGCGCGGCGGCGCCTCGGCGGGCAGGGGGCGGGAGCGGCCTCGTGGGCAGCCCTCGTCGCCGGTCGACCGTGGGGGTCCTCATGCTTCGCTTTACGTGTGGGAGTCCATGGAAAAGGGCCTGGATGCCCCGCCAGTGGGGTTTCCGAGCTCCGGACGCCGGGCAGGGTAGGTATCCAGAGGGAAGTTCGATGACGCTTTCCGGAGAAAACCCTCTGCTGAATTGCGTCTGAGATGCGGTCTCAGCCGTCAGCGCGCGGGAAGTTCGACGTGGAACTCGAAGCGGTGGCGCAGCTCGAGGACCTGCGACTGCCCCAGGACTTCCTCACAGATCCCCTGCAGCCTCTGCGCCATCTCTGTCGTCGGTTCGTTCGGACCACCGAGTTCGAGCAGCACCCGAGGCGGCTTCGCCCCAGGGCGAATTTGCGCGCGCACGAGACGGTACCCGTCGCCGAGCGCGGCCTCGACGTCCGCGATCAGGCTGGGCGGAGGCGTGCCCTTGCGCTGACGGAGGCTGGGCATGCGACTGAGCCCGACCGCGAGAACGAGGGTCACCACGACGACGCTCCACCCGAGCCAGCGCGTCGTTCGTGATCCCCCACCCGACGCACGCAACCCGGTCGCCCACAGGACGCCGGCGGAGGCGAGGATGATGGCGACGAAGTTGGCGAAGAACAGCAGGCTCGCGCCGAGACTCAGGTCGTAGTCCCCGATCGCCAGGGCCAAGCCAGCCGTTGCGATGGGCGGCACGAGCGCCGCCGCGATCGCGACTCCCGGCAGGGCGGCGAAGAGCGTCGGCCGGCTCGAGCTGTACGCGCCCGCGAGCCCCGCGGCGAACGCCACCGCGAGGTCGAGCAAGCCGGGCCAGTTGCGCGCAGTCATCTCGTTCGACGACTCGAACAAGTCGGGCTGCGCGAACCCCACCCCCATGCTCAACACGAAGGCGGTCAAGAACCCGAGCAGCACACTCCGAAAGCCGAGCCGCACCAGCGCTGGATTGCCCTGCACCAGCGCCATCCCGATCCCCATGATCGGCGTCATGAGCGGCGCCACGAGCATGGCGCCGATAATCACCGCCGCGGAGTCCACGACGAGGCCCATCGCCGCGATCAGCGTGGAGAGGCTGGTCAAGGTGACGAAGTCGAAGTCCCAGGCAGAGTTGGACGCAACGCGCTCGACGAGCGCGACCCGGTCCTCCCGTTCCAGCTGCGGAACACGACGCTCGAAGAAGCCGACGAGCCACTGCCGCGTGCGACCCGTGATGGGCAGCGTGGCGCGGCAGACCACGAGCCCTGATCCAGGTCCGGCCTTGGCCACCTTGATCGCCGCCGCGCCCCGCAGGCGCTCTCCGAGCGCGCCGCGCTGCGTCGCCCCCATCACGATCCAGGTCGATCCGAGCTCCTCCTGGGCAGCGAGGATTCCGGTGTGTCGGGCGTTCTCCACCACCACCATTCGCCGAACGTCGCTCGCGCGCTCGCCGAGTCCGAGCTTGAGTCGGCGCTCGATCGTGCGCCGCCCCACTGCGGTCGAGTCGCTCCCCAGCGGACGCGCGACGTGCAGGGCCGTCACCTCCCCGTTGCCCGCGTCGTGCATCTCCAGCGCGAGCTCCATCGACGTCTTGGCGTGGGGGCCGTTGCCGATCGGCAGGAGGAGGCTCCCCGACTCCGCAGCATCGAGGAGCGCTGGATTGGTTCCAGGAAGCACGAGGAGGACCTCCGCCCCCGTCGCGGTGAACACCGCGCGCCAGCGATCACCGGCGTCCCCATCCGCCTTGTCCCCCCGCGAGAGCACGAGGATCACGCGGTCCGCTCCGCGGGTCTCAGGGGGCCGGAGCCACTCCTTCACCGGAGCGTTGCGCTGACTGCGCTGCACCGTGACCGCCACGGGAACCACCTCCTCCGACTCGGGAGTGGACTCGGATCCCTCCTCCTTGGCGTCGGTCTCGAGCTGCTTCGCCGAGTCCCAGCCGTCCGCGCCGAAGCGCTCATCGAGCGCCTTCTGCAGGACTAGAAGCGGAGACGTCTCCGGGGCATCGTCCGGCACCTCCAGCGAGACGGCCTGCAGGCCCTCCTGCGCCATCTTCGGCGGAGAGAGCACGACGCGCAATTCACTCGGATGGACACCGGTGGTGCGCAGGCTCCAGCGCAAGGCGTTGGCGAGGTCGGAGTCTTCTTGGACGAACAGGAGCGTGCGCATGCGAGCAGCCTACCGAACGACGTCGTCGATCCCACGGGCGCCTTCGGGCGCTAGGATTGGGCCATGATCCAGGTCCCCCGCGCGCTGCTCTCCCTCCTCGTTCTGTTCGCGACCACCGCGCCATCGACCGCCCGTCCCGGGACGGCCAACCTCGGAGCGCCGCTGGCGCCTGGTCAAGGAGATCCACTCCAGGTCTTCCTGCGCGCTGGAGAGAAGACCCACGGTCCCGGTCAACACGACCACCCGCGCTTCCTCGAGGAGTGGAGCGAGCTCTTGACCGAGCGCGGCGCGGTCGTCGAAGGCGCCCTGCGCTTCCCGACGCAGGACGAGCTCGCGCGCGCGGACGTGCTCGTGATGTACGCAGCAGAAGCCGGGACCATCCGTGGTGAGGAGCGCGCGCGCTTCGACGCGTTCCTTGCGCGTGGTGGCGGGCTCGTCGTGGTGCATGACGCGGTCTGCGGCGAGGAGCCCGCGTACTTCATGGAGCAGGCCGGCGGCGCCTGGGAGCACGGTGTCGCGAAGTGGCTGGAGGGTGAGATCGGCCTCTACTTCGACGAGACCCCGCACCCGATCACCCGCGGGATCCCCCACTTCGACCTCGACGACGAGATCTACTACGAGATGAACATCTCCCCGAAGGCGCGCGTGCTCGCGAGCTCCTTCCACGACGTGTTCACGATCTCGCCGCAGATGTGGGTGATCGACGAGGGACCGCATCGGGCCTTCGTCACGCTCCAGGGACACGAGTACGCGACCTTCTCCCACCCCGCCTTTCGTACCCTGCTCCTGCGCGGCATCGCGTGGGCCGGCCACCGCGACGCGGACACCTTCGTGCTCCCTGACGAGCTGGCGGCGCTGCGCTACCCGCCTGGTGGTCCACTCGCGCCCGAGGTCGCCCACGAAGCGCACGTCCTGCACGAGGAGTTCGAGCTCTCGCTCGTCGCTGCCGAGCCGCTGATCGTCAACCCGATCAGCTGCAACTGGGACGCGGACGGTCGGCTCTGGGTCGCGAACACCCCCGGCTATCCGTACAAGCAAGAGTCCTCTGGCGTGCCTGCGCACGACGAGATCGTGATCTTGACCGACGTCGACGGCGATGGCCGCATGGACACGTCCACGGTGTTCGCGGACGGCCTCGATCTGGTGACCAGTTTCGTGTTCCACCGCGACGGCGTGATCGCCACGGCGGCGCCGGACATCCTCTGGCTGCGCGACACCGACGGTGACGACGTCTGCGATGTTCGCGAGGTGCTCTACACCGGCTTCGGCTATGGCGACACGCACGCCGTGATGAGCAATCTGCGCTGGGGACCGGATGGATGGGTCTACGCGACCCAGGGCTACTCGGGAGGCGCCTCACGTGACATCCGCTCCCCCTACCGCGATCGCATGGACGCCCGCGAGTCGGTGGGCTACGGGCACGTACCCAACGGTCTGTTCCGCTTCCGCGCGGACGGCTCGGCGATCGAGACCGTCAGCGCCTATGGCTCGAACACCTGGGGCCTCGACTTCACGCCCGACGGCGAGCTGTTCTTCACCATGGCGAACGGCTCGCACCTGCGGCACGTCCTCGCGAGCGAGACGGCGCTCGGCGCGACGCGGATCGGCAACGCGCGCAGCTGGCGTGACGTCACGGACCACAAGGACGCGCGCCGCATCAGCGAAGCGAACCGGGCCCCCTACGTGCAGATCGACTACGTCGGCGGCTTCACCGCGGCCGCCGGCAGCACGCTGTACACGGCTGGCGCCTGGCCCGTCGAGTACGCCGGGAACCACTTCGTCTGCGAGCCGACGGTGAACCTCGTGCACCGCGACGTGCTGGCGCCCGAGGGCAACAGCTTCCGCGCCTCCAGGCCCCGCGACACCGAGTTCCTGGCCTCGACCGACCCCTGGTTCCGGCCCGTGGACACCCGCACCGGGCCGGACGGCGCGCTCTACGTGCTCGACTTCTACAACCAGGCCGCGGTCCACAACGACACGCGCGGTCCGCAGCACGGCCCGACGAACGCCGCCGTGCGGCCCGATCGCGACCGGCACCACGGACGGATCTGGCGCGTGCAGCACCTCGAGGCCAAGGCGGTCGGTCCGGAAGAGGACTTCCAGCTCGCGCTTCGTCGCGACCGGCGCTGGTTGGAGGAGGCCGACCCGCGAGCGCTCGAGATCGACGTGAGTACGGAGGCGCGCTACGCGAGAACGCTCCTGCGCAGCGCCCAGGCGCACGTCGCTCGGGGCCCGCTGCCCGATGAAGCGGTGATCGCCTTCATGGGCGCGATGCGCCAGCCTTCGCCCGCCGTGCGCCGCGCGGCCGGCCTGGCGATCGGACTGCTCGACACTCGCGCCGCGCCCATGCTGCACGCGCAGCTCTCCGGGCTCGCCGTGGACCCCCACCCACGCGTGCGCGTCGCAGCGCTCCAGTCGCTCGTCGCGGCGACCCGCGACGGCGATCCCCTCGCGGTCGTCGATGCCGCCCTGCTCGTGAAGGCCTGGCCCTCGCACGCCGACGACGTGACCCGCTCCATCCACTTGACGCTCGTGGAGGACGACCCGCTCACGCATCTGAGCGCCTGCCTCGAAGCGCTCCGTGCGGGAGGCGACCCCAGCCTCGCCGGGCTCGCGGAGCGCTGCCTGGACCTCGTGGCCGCCGGCGGCGACCCGGCGCGCTGCACGTCCGCGCTCACCCTTCTGGCCGGCGCCCGCCTGCAGGCCGCGGTCGGCATGGCCGCCTACCTGCGCGCCTACGAGCGCGCGCTGCCCGAGGACCTGCGCTTCGCCGCGGACAACGAGGCCGTCACCGAGGCCATCGGAGAGCTCTTCGAGTGGCACGGCGGCGATCCCTTCGTCGCGCGTGAGCTGCTGCCCGTCGCCGCGCGCCTGGACGACCCCGGTGCGCTCGGCGATGCGCTCGCCGCCCTGACCGCGAGCAGCCTGTCGGTGGTCAAGAACCCCGACGCGAGCCTCGCGGAGCGCCTCGCCTCACTCGACGCGCTCCTGGCGGTGCCGGCAGCGCGCACCGCAGCGGTGGGCGCCGCCGATCGCTTCCTCGACCCGTACTTCGACGTCGACACGCAGCAGCGCGTGATCGAGCGGCTCGCGGCGTTGCACGAGCCCACCGCGGACGGGCTGCTGGTCGCTGCCTTCGGGCGGCTCTCGAACGCGGCGCGGAGTGCGATCTTCGACGGCCTCGTCGCCCGCCCCACCGGAGCCACCGCCCTGCTCGATGCCGTCGAGGCCGAGGAGCTGCAGGCCGCCGAGTTCGGCCCGAACCGTGTGTTCCGGCTGAAGCGCTATCCCGTCGAGGCGATCGCTGCGCGCGCCGAGGCCCTCTTCGCCGAGCGCCTCGGCGAGGAGACCGCCGCCATCGAGGAGTGGATCGACGAGCATCTGCCCGAGATTCTGAGCGAGGGCGACGTGGCGAACGGCGCGGAGCTGTTCCGCGTGAACTGCACGGTCTGCCACACGATCGACCTGCTGGACGACCCCGGCGGCAAGGTCGGACCGGAACTCTCCGGTATGGGAGCGCACGGCCGCGAGCACCTGCTTCCGTTCATCCTGCGCCCGAACCTCTCCGTCGAGGCGGCCTACCTCGAGTACGTCGCCGAGACCGCGGACGGCACCTTTGCCTCCGGCGTGCTGACGTCCGACGCGCCCGACGCGATCACTCTCGCCGGCAGCGGCGGGGAGGTTCGCGTCCCCCGCGACGAGCTCGACTCCCTGCGCTCGACGGGCCGCTCACCGATGCCCACCGGGTTCGAGAGCCTCGGCGCCGCGGGTCTGCGTGACCTGCTCGCGTTCCTCTGCCAGGGCTACGAGGACTTCCGCATCGTCTCCCTCGAGGACGTCATGACCTCGACGACGAACGCGCTCTACGACGTGCGCCGCGACGCCAAGCCGATGCGCTTCGTGCGCCTCGGAGTGATCGAGGTGGAGGGCGTTCCCTACGAGCTGCTCGACCCCGCACGCACGACGACGGGCAACAACGCGCTCGTCCTGAAGGGCGGCCTGGCGCCGGACTGGGACTCGAAGCTGAAGATGCCCCAGCGGGTCGAGGTGCCGCTCGGCTTCGCGCTCCAGCGCCTGCACGTCCTCGGAGGCATCGCGGCCTGGGGTCACCCTTACCTCGGAAAGAACCAGCCGATCGTGCGCTGGACGTGGGTCTACGAGGACGGGCAGCAGGAGTCCGTGACGCTGCGCGACGGCGACGAGTTCGCCGACTGGATCGGGCGCAACGACGTGCCAGGCTCGGAGTACGCCGAGGGCGTGCTCGCGCCCGGGAGCATCGGCCAGGTCCGGCGCTTCTCCCTGGATCCCTCCCGGACCGACGTCGCCGTCCGGACGCTGGTGCTCGAGAGCTTCGACGACGAGCTCGCGCCGACCTTCTTGGCCTTGACGGCGCAGCTGCGTGGCGTGCCTGAGCCCGAGGGGGATGCGTCGACGCGACAGCTCTCGACCCCGCGCGTGCTGATCGTCGGCGGCGGAACGAGCCACGACTTCGACCGCTGGTACGACGAGTCACTGCGGGCGACCCTCGCCGACACCGCCGGCATCGGTTCGGACGAGATCGAGTACACGAACCGCACCTGGGAGATCGCGCCCCGGCTCGCCACGCTCGATGTTCTCGTGCTCGCGAACAACCAGCCGCTGGAGGGCGACGAGCTGCGCGACGCGCTCTTCGCGTTCGTGGACGGCGGCGGCGGACTGCTCATCCTGCACGCCGCCGCCTGGCACAACTGGACGGACTGGCCCGCCTACAACCGCGAGCTCGTCGGCGGCGGTTCGCGCGGCCACGGCCCCTACGGCGCGTTCGACGTGATCCGAGCCGAAGAGACGCATCCCCTGCTCGAGGGGCTGCCCGACCGCTTCGAGGTGCGCGACGAGCTGTACCGCTTCGAGGTCGATCCGACAGGGACGCCGATCACGATCCTCGCGACGGGCGTGAGCGCCGACAGGAGCGAGCGCTTTCCCGTGGCCTTCACGGTCGATCGACCTGGGGCTCGCATCGCCTGCGTGACCCTCGGCCACGACGGAGAGGCCCACAACCACCCCGCGTTCCAGCGCCTCGTGCGCAACGCGCTCGGCTGGCTGGCGAAGCGCTCGGACTGACGCTCAGCGCGCCTGCGCGGCGAGCGCTGCTTGCAGCTCGTCCGCGAGGTTCTCCGCGAGCTTGCGGTGACCCTCCTCGGTCGGGTGCAGACCGTCCGGGAGGTTCATCGAGGGTTCGCCACCCACGCCCTCGAGGAAGCGGGCGACCAGCGGCACGTCGAACTCCTCGGCGAGCCGCGCGTACAGCTCCCGGAAGTCGCCGACGTAGTCCGCGCCGAGGCTGGTCGGGACATCCATGCCGAGCAGCACGGCGCCCGCGCCCGCTTCGTCGATGCGCTCGAGGATCCCGCGCAGGTTCCCCTCGACGCTCGCGACGGGCTGCCCGCGCAGTCCATCGTTGGCGCCGAGCTCGACCACGACGACGGCGGGGTCCTGGCGCAGGAGCCAGTCGATCCGCGAGCGGCCGCCGGCCGTCGTGTCGCCGCTCACCCCGGCGTTCACCAACCGGAAAGGCGTCCCGCGCTCCGCCAGGAGCCGCTGCGCCGCGGCGGGGAAGGCCTGCTCCGCGGAGAGGTGCAAGCCAGCGCTGAGGGAGTCGCCGAGGAAGATCACGAGCGGCGCGTCCTCAGGGATGGTCGGTTCGTCGAGCTCGACGCGCGCCGCCTCGCCGGCCTCCCCCGCGAACCCGTCACCGATGGTGTTCGCGGGCTCGGAGCTCTGGGAACCGCAGCCGACGAGGGCTAGGACCAGCATCCAGGAGAACGCTCCGCTGCGAATGCCCTCGGCACGGCCGGTCCCCGTCCGGAGGCGTTGGGTTCGAATCCCTTGTCTTCCAGTCATGACGCGAGCATAGTCCGCGCGCCGCGCACTTTCCCCCCACCCGCACCGTCCGCATGCCCGCACAGATCGAGTGCGTAGGGCTCAACCACACCCTGCGCTCCGGAGACCACGACCTGCACATCCTGCGGGACATCGACATCGCGATCGACGAGGGCGAGTTCGTCGCCATCGTCGGGCCATCGGGCAGCGGCAAGTCCACGCTGCTCGGTCTGCTCGCGGGCCTCGATCGTCCGACGTCGGGCTCGGTGCGCTTCGAAGGGCGCGCGCTCGAGAGCCAGAACGAGGACCAGCTCGCGCTCTGGCGGCGCGACAAGGTCGGGTTCGTCTTCCAGAGCTTTCAGCTGCTCGGAAACCTGACGGCGCGAGAGAACGTCCTCCTGCCGCTCGAACTCTCAGGCGCCCCGGACGCGACCGAGCGCGCGACCGAGATCCTGCGCGAGGTGGGCCTCGCCGAGCGCGAGGGCCACTACCCGTCGCAGCTCTCCGGCGGTGAGCAGCAGCGCGTCGCGCTCGCGCGCGCCTTCGGGCACCGACCGTCCGTGCTCTTCGCCGACGAGCCCACCGGGAACCTCGACCGCGAGACCGGCGCCTCGGCGCTCGACCTGCTCCTGAAGCTGCGCGCCGAGCACGGCACGACGCTCGTCCTGATCACCCACGACGAGTCACTGGCCGAGCGCGCCTCGCGCCGCGTGCGCCTGGTCGGCGGGCGGATCGTCGAGGACGAGCAGCTGGCGGAGGCCTAGACGTGCAGCTCTCCCTCGCTCTCCGGCTCTTCGCTCGGGAGTCCCGTGGCGCGCGCGGACGCCTCGGTTTCCTCGTCGTCTGCCTGGCGCTCGGCGTCGGTGCGGTGACGGGCGTGGCTGCGCTCGTGTCGGCCGTCGACCGCGGCCTGCGCGGCGAGTCGCGCCAGCTGATCGCAGCCGACATCAAGATCTCCTCTCGCGAGGAGCTTCCCGAGGACCTCGACGCGCTGCTCGCCGAGGTTCAGCCCGAGGCGAGCGCGAACGTCTGGGAGCTGCCCACGATGCTCGCCGCCGATAGCGGCAGCTCGCGACTGGTGAACCTGAAGGCCGCGGCCGCTGGCTATCCGTTCTACGGGGACCTCGTCACCGATCCGCCCGGCCTCGCGGTCGGCGAGCTTGGCGAGGACGGCGCGCTGCTCGCCGCGGAGCTCATGGGCTCGCTGGCCATCGACGTCGGCGACTCCGTCTCGATCGGAGGGCAGAGCTTCGAGGTGCGCGGCGCCGTCGTCGAGGAGCCCGACCGGCTCGAGTTCGCGCTCAGCCTGGGGCCTCGCGTGTTCGTCTCCGACGCAGGCCTCGCACGGACCTCGCTGCTCGACTTCGGCAGCCGCGTGCGGCACATCCGACTCCTGCGGATGCCGGGGCTGGCGGACAAGCGCACCCTCGACGACGCCGAGGAGGCGCTCGAAGCGAGCCTCAAGGAGCGCGGCCGCTACCGCGTCGAGAGCCACACCGACGCCCAGCCGAACGTCCAGCGCTCCCTGCGCAACGTCGAGCGCTACCTCGGACTGATCGCCCTCCTCTCGCTGCTGCTCGGCGGCGTCGGCGTGGCGCAGGTGGTGCGCACCTGGATCGAGGAGCGCACGCAGGCCGTCGCCATCCAGCGCAGCCTCGGGCTGCGCCCCGCGGAGATTCTGCGGCTCTACCTCCTGCAGGTGCTCGTCCTCGCCGGGATCGCGAGCGCGCTCGGCGTCCTCGGCGGACTCCTGTTGCCGGTGCTCGGTGCGCAGCTGGCCCCCGACGTGCTCGACCCGAGCGTGGCCTTCGCCGTCCCTCCCGCCGTGGTCGGCCGCGGCTTCGGGCTCGGCCTGCTGACCGCGGCGATCTTCGCCCTCGGTCCGCTGAGCGCGGTCTACCGCGTGTCCCCTGCGCGCGTCCTCCGGGCGGAGGCGCAACCGCTGCCTGTCCCGGGCTGGATGCGTCTCGGCGCCGGCGCGACGCTGCTCGGTGGCATCCTGCTCGCCGCGCGGCTGCAGTCGGGTGAGTCGACCACGGCGCTCGTGTTCTCCGGCGGCGTCCTCGCGCTGACGCTGGTCCTGGTCGGCGGTGCGCGGGCGATCATGGGCCTGTCCCGGGTCCTGCCGCGCGAGTCGTTCTCGCCCTACCTGCGCCACGGCATCGCGGCGCTCGCGCGCCCCGGCGCGGGGACGACCTCCAGCGTCGTCGCCCTCGGCCTCGGTGTGCTCGTGATCGCGACCATGCTGCTCGTCGAGTCGCGGCTCAGCGCCGAGCTCGACGGTGAACTGCCGGAGAGCGCGCCGAGCGTGTTCCTGGTCGACGTTCAGCCCGACCAGTGGGAGGGCATTCGCGACCTCTTGGCCGAGCAGGGAGGCGCGCACATCGACTCGACGCCCGTCTCGATGGCGCGGCTCGCGACCCTGGACGACACGGACGTCAAACAGCTCGTGAAGGATCGCAACGCCCGCGGCCGAGAGCGCTGGGTCCTGACGCGCGAGCAGCGCCTCACCTGGCGCGAGACCCTCGCCGACTCGAACACCCTGATCGATGGCGAGTGGTTCGACTCGGACGATGGAGTCGCCGAGGTCTCCCTCGAGAAGCGCTTCGCCGACGACCTGGGAGCCGAGGTGGGCACGCGCCTGACCTTCGACCTGCAGGGCGTCCCCATCGACCTGGTGGTCACGAGTCTGCGGACAGTCGACTGGGCGAGCTTCGAGATCAACTTCTTCCTGGTCGTCGAGCCGGGCGTGCTGGAGGAGGCGCCGCACATGCGCCTCGCCGCGGCCCAGGTGACGCCCGAGGCCGAGCAGCCGCTGCAGGACGCCCTCGTGGCGGACTACCCGAACGTCACGCTCCTGCGGGTGCGACCGATGATGGAGAAGGTGGCGGCGCTCTTGACGCGCATCGCGACGGGCGTGCGCGTGCTCGGCTGGGTCGCCGTGGCCGCGGGCCTCGCGATCCTCGCCGGGGCGGTGAGCGCCGCCGGCCTGCGCCGCGGGCGCGAGGTCGCCCTGCTCAAGACGCTCGGGCTCACGCGCGGCGGCGTGACCGCCCTGTTGCTCATCGAGTACGGCCTCGTCGGCCTGGTCGCCGGGACCTGCGGAGCGCTGGCTGCGTTCCTCCTCACGTGGGCCTTCCTCGAGCGTCTGCTCGAGCTGGAGTCCGAGCTGCCCTGGGCCACCCTGCCTCTGTTCATTCTCGCGAGCGCCGTGCTCGCGGCCGTCTGCGGCCTGGCCAGCAGCCTGCGCGCGCTCCGCGTCCGCCCGATGGCCAGCCTGCGCTGACCCGCGGCAGGCCGGAGTCCGCTGCAAGGCAGGCCTCCGGCCGCCGCCCGAGCGAGCCGCGAACTAGCGGCCGGTCGCGGGATCCCGCAGCGGCTCGAGCTGCAGGGCGGCGCGGCGCCAGCCCTGAACCGACTGCGGGTCGCTCAGCGCAGCGGCCAGCTTGGCCAGGCTGTCCGCGACGGCCGCGCTCGGCAGGGCTTGGAAGGCGCGCTCGAGGTCCCCGTGCGCGCCGATCAAGTCCCCCGCCGCGGCCCGCAGCACGCCGCGATTGCGCAGCGCGCCCTCCGCGGTCGGATAGCGTTCGATTACCCGATCGAGCAGCGCGAGCCCTTCGGCGGGCTTGCCCAGGTTCGCGAGCAGGAGGC
>Ga0316204_10001662_pt1 | contig 57286 bp, 40 predicted proteins | sample 6monrhotite_MG_2_FD_205661 | JGI IMG/M metagenome (GOLD analysis project Ga0316204, IMG submission 205661) | Microbial mat bacterial communities from mineral coupon in-situ incubated in ocean water Damariscotta River, Maine, United States -... | ecosystem: Environmental > Aquatic > Marine >...
CGGCTCCATATATTTCAATAAATAACTTAAGCGTCTCAACACATAAAGTGTCTTGATCGCTTAGTGCCAGATCTGTAATAATTAATGCCGGATCATTTATGACAAATTGATCAGTAAGATCCAACGCTGTTGTCAGTTTTAGTTCTACTTTTAGAAATTGATATATAAGTAAAAAACCTCGACCTGATAAAATATCCTCAAGACTAACGTGTTTATTCAGTGATTGAAGCTGTAAGAGTAGTTTCGACTGCAATCTCGACTCTGGCGCAAATCCGCTATGTCCTGATTCAGTTGGAAATACATGATACTGTTGATTTATGCATAGACGAGTGGATAAACCTAAACCCGTACCCGCACCAAGAATAACAGCTGAGGTGTTTTCAGCGTTCTCAGGAACCTCTCCTTGCTGAATAACTTTAATGTCCCGGGACTGAAGCTCAGATACACCATACGAAATAGCCACAAAATCATTTACTAGTTTTACTGATTTAAAGTGAAACTCATCCATTAAACTGGATTCAGATATTTGCCATGAAAGATTGGTAACCAGTGCATTACCGCCCCTAGTCGGTCCGGCAATGCCAATAGCAGCGTTTTTAATAGATTCAGTACAGCCACTATCTGATAAAAAAACGCGTAATACATCTGTAAACGTATCAAATGACTGACTGTTATAAGTTTGTGAAAAGAAAGGGTTAAGCGCTGATCCACTTGCTTCAAACAACACAAGCCGAGTATTTGTACCCCCAACATCACCGGATAATAAATACATAAAACACCATCATTGATTTGATTAAACTCAGGTATAAGATTACAGCGGTAGACTGGAAACTTAAACATCGATAGTGAAATATATGTATTTATTTGCACGCAATTTAGTCAGATAGAATAATTCGCACTATGATGATGCATAAACTCAGTATAAAATAAGCTATATCTCGACTATACAGTTTAATAACGCCTGATGTATTTGGCCTCTTTCCTGCATAGAATATTTCTAATGTAAGCAACTTATATTTCAATTATGTTAATACAAAAAATTTCAACCTCTTCATTTTCTGATCAAAAACCAGGCACCTCAGGGCTGCGTAAAAAAGTCGAGGTTTTTAAGAAAAAAAACTACCTTGAAAATTTCGTACAGTCTATTTTTAACATAGCCACTGAGCTTAATGATGGCTTACTGATATTGGGTGGCGACGGCCGCTACTACAATAAACACGCCATTCAAATTATACTTAAAATGGCTGCTGCCAATAATATTAAACACGTAATGGTTGGACAAAACGGAATACTTTCAACACCTGCCGTTTCATGCTTGATACGTAAATATAAAGCCGCTGGTGGTATAATTCTGTCAGCCAGTCATAACCCGGGCGGCCCTGACGGTGATTTTGGTATTAAATTTAATATCGATAATGGTGGCCCTGCCCCCACCTCATTTACTGATGCCGTTTTTAATGAAAGCCAATCCATCTCTGAATACAATATCACTGATGCAGATGATATATCGTTAAGTGAAATACAAACGGTCACGATTGGCAATATGAAAATTGAAATCATAGATTCGGTCACGGATTATGCTGACATGATGGAATCATTATTTGATTTCAATAAAATTAAATCACTCTTTAAAAACGGTTTACTTAGCATGAGCTTTGATGCAATGCACGCTGTAACAGGGCCATATGCTAAAGACATATTCGAAAACCGTTTATCTGCCAAGTTAAATACTGTGATTAATGGCGAACCAAAGGAAGACTTTGGTGGTGGACACCCTGACCCGAATCTAGCACACGCCGCAGAATTAGTTTCTATACTCAATGCAGGATCTGGCTCTCCAGTTTTTGGTGCGGCTTCTGATGGTGATGGTGATCGTAATATGATCATAGGGCAGAACTTCTTTGTTAACCCAAGTGATAGCCTGGCAATCATGACTGCAAATGCACAACATATTGCCGGATACAAATCCGGCGTATGTGGCGTTGCTCGATCGCTACCTACAAGTCGGGCTGTTGATAAAGTGGCCGAGTCATTAGGCATTGAATGCTATGAGACACCAACAGGCTGGAAATTTTTTGGCAACTTACTGGATGACAAACGTATTACACTTTGTGGTGAAGAAAGTTTCGGCTCTGGCTCAGATCACATTCGAGAAAAAGACGGGATCTGGGCTGTTTTATTCTGGCTTAACCTGATTGCTATTAAACAACAATCTGTTGAGGAAATCACCCGTTCACACTGGAAACAATTCGGTCGACATTACTATACGCGTCATGACTATGAAGCGATTGATAGCACTAGTGCAAATAAATTAGTCGAAAACTTACGTAACAATACTGACAAACTAAGCGAACAATCATTTGCTGATTATAATGTCGAATTGTGTGATGACTTTAGTTACATAGACCCTGTAGACAAGAGTGTCACCGAACAGCAAGGGATACGTATTATATTTGAAGATGAGTCACGTATCGTATTTAGACTTTCAGGTACCGGCACCGAAGGATCAACTTTGCGGGTATATATAGAACGCTATGTAACAGACCCACAGCTTCACAACCTGGACACACAGGAAGCGCTTGCCGATCTTATCAATATTGCAAATTCTGTTGCCGAAATAAAAGCACGTTGCGGCCGAGATGCACCTGATGTAATTACATAACTACATCAGGATTTTGATGCGTTTTATGAATCCAGTTTCCAGATATCTCGATTGTATTCCTGCATAGTTCTATCGGTAGAGAAAAATCCACTGGAAGCGCAATTCATTATACTCATGCGCACCCAGTCAGTCTGATTTCTATACGCCTGAGACACCTTTTCCTGTGCATCCACAAAACTTCTAAAATCTGCTAATGTTAACCACGGATCATGAGGGTTCACCAGTGACGCAATAATCTCATCATAAATACCCGTTTCAAACGAGTTAAAGTGACCACAAGACAGCAAGTGCATAACCTGTTTAAGATCATCATCATTTTCTATAATACTTTCAGGTTGGTAGTGATGGCGTAACGCTTCAACCTCATCAGCCTTCAGGCCAAATAGATAAAAGTTATCATCACCAACCGCATCTAATATCTCAATATTCGCGCCGTCATATGTTCCAATTGTAATAGCTCCGTTCATCATGAATTTCATATTTCCTGTGCCAGACGCTTCTTTACCAGCAGTAGAAATCTGCTCAGACAAATCTGTACCGGGACAAATTATTTCCATTTTTGAAACGCCATAATTTGGAAGAAATACCAGTTTTAATTTATCTCCAACCTGCGGATCACTATTTATAACATCTGCAACATTATTAATAAGTTTAATCATAGATTTTGCCAGACGATAACCCGGCGCTGCTTTTCCACCAATCAGTACGCAACGATTAGTCCAGTTGTCTATATCTCCGTTTTTAATGCGATTATATAAATGTATTACATGCAACACATTTAACATCTGGCGTTTATATTCATGAATACGCTTTACCTGAACATCAAATAAGGCATTAGTATTAAATTCAACACCACACTCAGCTTTAATCAGGCCGGCAAGTTTTTGCTTATTTAGCTGTTTTATATCTCGCCAATTTTTAGAAAACACTGAATCATTAATATAACCAGATAGCTTTGAAATATTTTGTAGATCACTAACCCAGTCATTTCCTATTTTATCAGATATTAGTTCAGTCATTAATGGGTTCGCATGTGCAACCCATCTACGCGGCGTTACTCCATTAGTCTTATTATTAAATTTTTCAGGCCATAACTCATAAAAGTCTTTAAACAGACCATCTGCCAATAATTTTGAATGAAGTGCTGCAACGCCATTTACAGAAAAGCTGCCAACAATCGCTAAATATGCCATGCGTATATTTTTAACATGCCCTTCTTCAATAATTGACATGCGTACATGCTTTTCTGTGTCTCCAGGCCATTTACGCGCAACCTCTTTTAAGAAACGCGCGTTAATCTCATAAATAATTTGTAATAAACGAGGTAATAATTTTTCAAATAAGGGCACAGACCATTTTTCTAATGCCTCAGGTAATAAGGTATGGTTAGTGTAAGCCATCGTTTTAGTTGTGATAGCCCATGCCTCGTCCCATGACAATCCTTTAAGATCGATTAATAAACGCATTAATTCTGCTACTGCAATTGTAGGATGAGTATCATTCATCTGAAAAACATTCTGATCAGAAAATTTACTAAAGTCGTTACCTTCATTAATTTCCCACATTCGAAGAACATCCTGCAAACTTGCTGATGCAAGAAAATACTGTTGTTTTAATCTCAGTTCTTTACCATTTTCACTAGAATCATTAGGATACAACACCATAGTAATATGTTCGGCAGCATTTTTACTTGAAACTGCATCTGAATAACTGCCTTCATTAAAGTCATCTAGATTAAATACATTAGTTGCATCTGCATTCCACAAACGCAATGTGTTAACAGTTTCATTTCTATACCCTGAAATGGGCACGTCATAAGGAATTGCCAATACATCTGATGTATCATTCCAGTAATATTTCAAATCACCATTAGCATCTTTGATGCAATCTACATGGCCACCAAACTTAATCACCTGAGTGAACTCTGGTCTTTCGAGTTCCCAGGGGTTGCCATCTCTAAGCCAGTGATCTGGCTCTTCTATTTGATATCCATTAACTATTTCCTGTCTAAACATACCGTACTCATAACGAATACCGTAACCAATAACTGGTAACTTTAATGTTGCACAACTATCCATAAAACAGGCCGCGAGACGGCCAAGACCTCCATTACCCAAACCCGCATCATGTTCTTCAGTAATTATTTCTTCCAGCTCTAATGCGTAAGAGTTCATAGCCTCTTTTAATGAATCATTAATTCCCAAATTTAAAATATGATTACCGAGTGAGCGCCCTATCAAAAACTCCAGTGACATGTAATAAGCTTTACGCACACCTTTAACTTCATATTCTTTCCAGGTATTACGCCAGTCCGTCATAATGTGATCACGAACTGTAAGTGATAAAGCTTCATATAAATAGTTAGGCACACATCCAATAAAACGTCCTAAATGATGAGTGAGGTATCTCTCAAAATCTGCAGCCAATGACTCACTGTCTGTCGGCAGCTTATCTAATTCAGGCAGTTCTTTAGTGCATAATTGTTTATTATGTGACATCTTATTACCTCTGATACAGTGTCATATATTTTGAAATCATTTGATTTACGTCAGGTTTAACCTGAGACCAGTCAAATCGCCATTGCCAGTTACCACCTATTGTTCCGGGTGTGTTCATTCTGGATTCAGCACCCAGCATCAATACATCTTGCATTGGTAGTATTGATAGAAATGATACTGATGCCAAAGTCATGCGAATTATATTTAGAGCAGCCTGCTCTTCTGATTCAGCATGGTAATCTGAATAATCGGATAAAAACGTCTGGTTATAAACAGACGTATCTTTAATCCATCCCAGTGTCGTCTGGTTATCATGTGTTCCAGTATAAACAACGTCATTAATTTCATGTGCATGAGGTAAGTGGGGATTCTGGTTATTGCCGTCAAACGCAAACTGCAACACTTTCATTCCGGGTAAATTAAATTTATTTTTTAGCGTAATCACTTCATCAGTAATCACGCCCAGATCTTCTGCTACAAGTGGCAAATAGTCAAATTCTGTATAAAGTGCTTCTATCATTTCTTCACCCGGCACCTCAACCCATTTTCCATTTATAGCTGTTTCGTCAGTTTGCGGTATGTACCAGGAAGCCTGTAACCCTCTAAAATGATCAACTCGAATCATATCAAAAAGTTCTAACTGCGTTTTAAATCTATTTTTCCACCAGTGAAACTGGTTACTTTGCATATAATTCCAGTTATACAAAGGGTTACCCCAGCGCTGCCCGGTTTCTGAAAATGCATCCGGGGGAACACCTGATATATATTCCATATCACCATCCATATCAATAAGAAAATTTTTCTTGTCAGCCCATACATCAGCACTATCTCTTGCAACAAATATTGGCATATCGCCAAATATATCTATCCCATGTTTTTTTGCATAATTTCGTATTTCATGCCACTGCCTGAAAAAAACAAACTGCTCAAAAATAACCTGTTCTATTTTAGTGTTTAAGTCTTTTTTAGCCTGCTCAATTGTTACTTTTTCACGACGTCTTTCATCAAGCGTCCATTGATACCAGGGTAAGTTATTATTTCGCTGTTTTAGCGCCACAAAAACAGCATAGTCTTCTAACCAATAGTCATGAGTATGTTTGAACTTTTCAAGCTCTTTAGTCCAGTAAGCATCTAGCTTTTTATAAAAAGTTTTTCCTGCTTGCAATAAACACTCTTTTCGAAAAACATCGTTTTTTTCTGATATGTTTACACTTTCAATATCTAACCAACCACAATCAATCAACCAGTCAAGACTTATTAATGACGCATTGCCTGCATGTGAAGATAAACATTGATAAGGAGATTTATCATCATGTGTTGGACCCAGTGGTAGCATTTGCCATACTTTATAACCTTGCTGGTTTAAAAACTCGATAAAGCGATAAGCTTCATGCCCCATATCACCATTGTCATATCGCCCGGGAAGAGACGTTGGGTGTAACAATATACCTGCACGTCTTTTTTTATTTACGCCCTGATTAGATATTTTTGGCTTCGTCATTTATGTTGACCAGGCAACATTACACCACCCATTTCGGGCGCACCTGTACCAAATGAAAATGCATGACTTAAGTATTCTGGTGGTGTCACTTTTAGCAACTGATATAAGTTACTTAAATGTAGACGATATTGCTCATCAAATGCAGCCACTGACTCAGACGAATTATATTCTCCAAACCACCAAAACCAGTCAGAGCTCTCACAGGTAGCTAGCTGCATTTCTGCGGCTTGACTATCTTGTACTGACAATACATTACTCTGCATCACCTTATCATAAGTGTTTTTTGCTTCAACCAGCATATCCCAAGCACGATTTTTATCTTTTTCTCCTATCCAGGTTGAAAAGGTTCCGTAAACCCAACTGCCAGCAGTAACGCTTTTTAAAATAGTCTTTTCAGAATATAAATCAAGATAGTCACTATAAGTTGTTAAGCGTAAATCTTTATGACTACTTAACTTCTCATAAAGTGCATTTAAAAAATGATAACCATTTTGAGGATAATATTCCCAGGCATTTTCACCATCGAGAATAATTGAAACAATAGCGCCGGGCTTGTCTACACATTTATCAACAATGCTTTCCAGGTTAACAAGCAGATTAGCCACGGCATCATCAGCATGCCAGGTAGAGTATTTAAACCCAATCAAATCTGACAGACCATCATCTCTAAAAAAACAACTATTTAATGTCGATTCAAGCTGGTATGCAGTATGAATACAATCATCCGTATCCATTGATGATTCTTGCAAAGAATTTCTTAACACAGATTCACCACTCGCTATCCATTTTATATTCATATCTGAACATAACTGAATGGTCTCTTTACTTATGCCTCCTTCAGAAGGCCAGCATCCTTTTGGTTCAAAACCAAAATAATGTTTAAAGACCTTAATACCCTTTTGCATATGCCAGTAACTTCTTGACATACCATCCGGGTAATCATCTGATAATGGTAATTCAGCATCAGGAACTGATTGTCTTGCTGATTTAAGATCAATTAGTAATGGAACAATTGGATGAGCATAGGGCGTCATAGATAGTTCAATTCGCCCTGCTTCTGCTAATTTTTTATATCGCCCAATAACACCGCCTATCATTTCACTGTATATTTCTATCAGTAGATGCCGGTCATGAATAGTAAAGTTTCTCTCTTTTTTAATTAATTTTTTTATTCGTTGATCATTTTCAACTACTGTTTCTGCAGTCCATGCAAAATGGTACCAGACGAGCATATCAATAAAAAACTGTTCTGAGTGATAACATAACGTATCTTTTTTAATTAATGCAGCTTCGGCCATCTCACTCAGGGTTTTAAAAACGGGATAACGATCTACTAAACGTTCTTTGTTGGCACGCAAACAAGATTTAATAATGAAGACCCGGTGCTCTTCATCTGGCAACATGACAGGATCAGCTAATGCAGATAACAAAGGATCACGTAAAGCTTTTCCATGATTCAGGTAATCATCTAACTGATGTGCATAATCATCAATCTGTTCGAGTAGTACAGGCGCAAAATTGACAACCGCTTTAGCAGCAGAGTTATTTTCAATATGCGCAACCATATCGACATAGTCTTTAATGGTATGCAAATACGTCCATGGCAGGTGGTATTCACCATTACGCAGATCACGATACTCTGGCTGGTGCATATGCCAATAGAGAACAACATTTAGTTTTTTTTGAGATTCGTTATCTGACATGATGAACTACTTGACCTAACATCTCTGGCGTTACCAGCACTACTCCATTTGGAGATATAAAAAAGCGCTTTTCATCATCTTCTCTGTTCTCACCGATGATTGTATGGTCCGCAATTTCACAGCCTTTTTCAATCACAGCATGACTGATGCGACAATGTTTACCAATTTGAACATCCGGTAAAACAACTGAAGAATCTATATAACTGCATTCATTTACCGTAACACTTGAAAACAAAAGGGAGTGATGTACATGTGCGCCAGATATAATACAACCACCAGAGACCATTGAATCAACGGCCATACCTCGCCTGTCATCTTCATCAAATATAAATTTTGCAGGTGGTAGTTGCTCCTGACTGGTCCAAATTGGCCACTCATCATCATATAAATTAAGTTCAGGCGTTATTCCAATCAGTTCAAGGTTCGCCGCCCAGAATGAATCTATCGTACCCACATCTCTCCAGTATGATTGAATACCACTTAATGAATCCTGAAACGGGTAAGCATACACATGGTATTTTTCAATTGCATAAGGAATAATGTCTTTTCCAAAGTCATGGTCTGAATTTGGCGTATCGGCATCTCTAATTAACAACTCAAACAATAAATCCGTATTAAAAATATATATACCCATTGAGCATAATGCCTCATCCGAGCGACCAGGCATTGGATCTGGATTTTCAGGCTTTTCTATAAAACTATGAATGCGTAAATCGTCTTCAACCCCCATCACACCGAAAGCGGATGCCTGCTCAAGATCAACACTAATGCAACCAACTGTAACATCAGCTCCACTTTCAACATGCTTCGCTAGCATCTCACCATAGTCCATTTTATAAATATGATCGCCGGCCAAAATCAATACATGATCAGGTGAGTGGCTGCGTATAATATCTAAATTCTGATAAATCGAGTTGGCAGTGCCAGAGTACCAGGATTCTTCAATGCGTTGTTGTGCCGGTATAACTTCAACAAACTCACCAAACTCACCCCTGAACTGACCCCAGCCCCTTTGAATATGCAATAAGAGTGAATGTGCTTTGTACTGAGTTAACACACCAATGCGACGAATGCCGGAGTTAATACAGTTTGATAAAGGAAAATCAATAATTCTGAACTTCCCCCCAAATGGAACAGCTGGCTTTGCTCTCCACATAGTCAAATGCTTTAATCGCTCACCTCTGCCGCCGGCCATAATTAAGGCAAGCGTATTCCTTGTTAAATTACTTATATAACGTGGTGACTTTTCTGTTTTCATCAACATTTACTCTCTTTTATATCATAAGAAGTAAGACCACTAACCTTAATTGAAATAGTTTATTTCAACGTGTCATCTGGTCTTAATTTATAAACGAGTCCTGTTACAGAATTATTACTGCAAAAATTAAGCCATATGATTAAGGCTAATGAGTATAGTAACAACCCAGCAGTTTGTATCTGAGCGCATCCTTATTGTGCAAATAAAACACGACATAATAATAACTGCGTTATTAAGGTGCATAAATACCGTACATTAAGCAATAGTGAAAACACCTGAACTTTGCAAAGACGTCCATATTAGTATAAAACTCTATTTTTCATCTATTTTTGATCTGCCGCATGAGCTGTGCACAAAACTTGCTGGTTATAATATGTAGACGTAAACCAAAATAGTAAAACCTTTGGTATTTATACTGTTATTATGGAAATGTTCTGTTTATGACAACATTGACAACACCATCAGCTGGTACTGCAAATAATATGACTTCAATAAAAACACGCTTTGCTATCAACCCATCTGACTTAAGCAAGATAGCCGATGCCAGTCATCACGACCCTTTCTGTGTACTGGGTAACCAGACGGGTAACCAGAGTCGTTTTATCTTATTCTACTCACCGGATACAGAGTCACTTGAGGTAACAGATAAAAGATTATCAACTACAAAACTCGATAAAACTGATTTTTTTGTTCTCGATTGTTCTGATATAAAACTAGAAGAACACTACCTGCTTATTCGGATTGATAAACAGGGTAATGTTAACCAGAGTTATGACCCTTATAGCTTTAACACCCAGCTTAGTGAATTCGATCTACACCTGTTTGGTGAAGGTAAACATCTTCATATATACAAGCACTTAGGCGCACACCCCACCACAATAGATGGTATTGACGGTACCTTATTCGCAACCTGGGCACCCAATGCTGCACGGGTTAGTATTATTGGTGACTTTAATCAGTGGGATGGCAAACGATTACCCATGCGTAGCCTGGGAGGAAGTGGCGTTTGGGAACTATTCGTTCCCGGACTGGCCACTGATTCACTTTATAAATATGAAATTAAAAACAGACATACAAATGAAGTGGTTTCAAAATCAGACCCTTATGCACAACAATTAGAAATGCGTCCACGTACGGCCTCGGTAATACGTAAAACAGATAACTTCCCCTGGCAAGACATGCAATGGCTGGAACAACGTAAAAGTCATGACTGGTTGCATCAACCCCTGTCAGTTTATGAGTGTCACCTGGGATCATGGCAACGTGATGAAAACGGCGCGTTCTTAAACTACCGGGACCTTGCGCACCAGTTAGTTAACTATGTCAAAGAAACAGGTTTTAGTCATATAGAACTATTACCCATTACAGAACACCCTCTAGATGCGTCATGGGGTTACCAAACCACCGGTTACTTTGCCCCCACCCGGCGTTTCGGTGATGCCAATGATTTTCGTTACTTTGTAGATTATTGTCATAGTCATAAAATAGGGGTCATACTCGACTGGGTGCCGGCGCATTTTCCAAAAGATGAACATGGTCTGGCACGTTATGATGGTAGCCCGCTCTACGAACATGAAGACCCACGTAAAGGAGAGCACCGAGACTGGGGGACGTTAATTTATAATTACGGACGTAATGAGGTTAAAAATTTCTTACTTTCCAGCGCTATTTTCTGGTTAGAAGAATTCCATTTAGATGGCTTGAGAGTTGATGCCGTCGCATCTATGCTATATCTGGATTACTCCCGGGAAGATGGTGACTGGATTCCTAATCAACATGGTGGAAACGAAAATATTGAAGCCATCGATTTTCTTCGAGAACTTAACTCTGCGACTCATGCAAACTTTCCAGGCACGATGATCATGGCAGAAGAATCAACTGCCTGGCCGCAAGTCACCCGACCAACTAATATTGGCGGCCTTGGATTCAGCATGAAGTGGAATATGGGTTGGATGCATGACTCACTAAACTATATTTTACATGACCCAATACATCGGCATTACCATCATAGCCAGTTAACTTTCGGTCTGCTCTATTTATTCAGTGAAAATTTTATTCTGCCTTTCTCCCACGATGAAGTTGTTCATGGCAAAAGCTCCATGCTTAATAAAATGCCGGGAGACGAGTGGCAAAAATTTGCTAATTTACGACTTCTTTATACGTATATGTTCACCTACCCCGGTAAAAAGCTACTTTTTATGGGCTGTGAATTTGCTCAGGGTGCGGAATGGGATCACGATAAAAATTTAGACTGGCATCTCTTACAGTACCCTTTACACAGTGGTGTAAAAGATATTATTAAAGACCTTAATACACTTTATACGCAGCAAACAGCACTTCATCAATATGACTTTGACTCACAGGGATTTGAATGGATTGACTGCAATGATACCGACCAGTCTGTTCTTTCATACTTACGAAAAAGCGATAATGAATCGATTATTATTATTCTCAATTTCACACCTGTGATTCGGGAAAATTACCGAATTGGTGTACCTGAAACAGGTGAATATGAAATAATACTTAATTCCGATTCCAGTTACTATGCTGGAAGTAATGCGGGTGGCCCTATGAAGATCACGGCTGAAACTAAAGAATGGATGAACAGACCTGCTTCAATACAATTAACATTACCGCCATTAGCTGGTCTGGTACTTAAAAAAATACATGAATAAAATTTTGTATATTAGCAGCGAAGCCTTTCCTTTAGTAAAAACAGGCGGGCTCGGTGATGTAGCGGGTAGCCTGCCCGCTGCTCTGTTAAAAAAATCACAGGATGTTCGTTTACTTTTACCTGCATACCCAGAGGTACTAAGTAAAATAAAAAGTCGTAAAGTTTGTGCAACTTTATTTTATTACAATCAACAAGTAGACATTATAGAAACCCGACTTCCAGGCACAAAAGTCACAACATTGCTAGTTGACTGCCCTAGTTTATTTAATCGCCCCGGCGGCCCCTATACTGATATACATGGTAATGGCTGGAGCGATAATGCGCTGCGTTTTGCTGTGTTTTGTCATGTAGCTGTTGATGTTGCACTAAATCAGTTAAAGCTTAACTGGGACCCTGATATTGTTCATTGCAATGACTGGCAGTCAGGTCTTGTGCCTGCTCTGTTGAGTTTAAAGAAAAAGCGTCCGGCGACTATTTTCACCATTCACAATCTGGCATACCAGGGACAGTTTGATTACCAGACTTTTGAGGATTTACATTTACCGAAAGAGCTCTGGCATATGAATGGGCTTGAGTTTCATGGGCAATTTTCCTTTATTAAAGGCGGCCTGGCTTATGCCGATAAGGTCACCACTGTCAGTAATACCTACGCCGAAGAAATATGCCTTGCTGAATTTGGCTATGGATTAGATGGTTTACTTCGACACAGAAAAAAAGATCTGATCGGTATTTTAAACGGCATTGATGATAAACACTGGAATCCAGGCACAGATCAACATCTGGTAGAAAAATATAACCGACAATCACTCAATAAAAAAATCAATAATAAAACGGCCTTACAGAAGCAACTCAATCTGCCCGTTGATAAAAACATACCTATGATAGGCATGATCAGTCGTCTGGTTGAACAAAAAGGCCTGGACATTATATTACAAAGCATGCCTGAGCTTCTTTCAGAAAAAATGCAGCTTGTCATTCTGGGTACAGGTGAATTGCACTATGAGATTCAACTATCAGAATTTGTACAAAGTCATGCAAAAAAAATAGCCGTTACTATAGGTTACAATGAAGCGCTAGCTCATAAAATAGAAGCAGCATGTGATCTGTATTTAATGCCCTCTACATTTGAGCCCTGTGGTTTAAACCAGTTATACAGCTTACGTTATGGAAGCTTACCTGTTGTTAATGCAGTGGGTGGTTTAGCGGATACAGTAATAAATACTAATCCAGAAAACATTGAGAAAAAGTCGGCTAATGGTTTTGTACTTGAGCAATACTCTTCAAAAGCATTAATATCATCAATAAAACAGGCGCTTACGCTATATCAAGATAAAAACACATGGAAACAACTTCAACTTAATGCAATGAGCTGCGAGCATTCATGGAGCATTAGCGCCCAACACTATGTTGATTTATATGAACTCGCATTGAAACAGAATAAACTTTAATTTTTAAGCTTTTTAGCCGCAGAAAAACAGTCATCTCGCCACAGACATGTGAGCTGATCGCAATTACCTTCAACTGCCGATGCAAAACAACTAAAGTTACCTTCTGTGAACTGAATCGTTTGCACCAGTTTTACTTTTGTTAATTTCGATGTTTTGATTCCGTGATTCTTAGCGATAGAACGTATTTCTTGCATATTCATACTCACACCTCTTATTTAAATTAATAAATAGTCATTGATTAACGTTATAAAGTTTACACAAAAATAAAATAGCAAAAAATGAGCCAATGTGAAGCAGGTAAAACTCCTGAAATACAGGTATATTTACTTCATTTTTTAATAAAAATTAATAACGTGCACTACTGATGATCAAAACACACTTATCATGCACATATTATGAACATATTATGAACATATTATGAACATATTATAATAATTGTATGACGAAATTTTAACAATATATATTATGACTAAAACAACTACTTAAATAATTTCAGACACACTAGTGATTGTAATCACTCAAATTTGTTCAATCTAAGTGCATTGTTGGTACAACTTATGCAGAAGTTATAGATAATATTCACAGGAATAATGAAATCTTATTTTTAGCACCATTATGTTGCAAAAAATTTATATTATATGGTTGAGCGTGCATTTTTTGCCCCAAATGAGGTCAATACAATGCCTCTGGATGATGCATAACTCAACAAGCTGATAAGGTAATCTTAATGATAGACAACATACTAACTGTCATTCTTGCTGGTGGTGAAGGCTCACGCTTACAACCGCTGACAAAACGTCGTGCTAAACCCTCTGTTCCATTCGGAGGTAAATATCGCATCATTGATTTTGCACTGACTAACTGCCTACACTCGGGTTTACGAAGAATTTTAGTTTTAACTCAATACAAGTCTCATTCATTACAGAAACATTTACGTGATGGCTGGTCTATTTTCAATCCGGAGCTTGGAGAATATATTACACCTGTACCTGCGCAAATGCGTCATGGAGACAAATGGTATCAGGGAACGGCAGATGCCATTCACCAAAACACCTATTTATTAGAGCGGAGTGATGCTGAATGGACGCTTATATTATCCGGAGATCATATTTATCGAATGGACTACGCATCTATGCTTGAAACACATACTTCGCTAGGTGCCGATGTAACCGTAGCCTGTATGAAAGTTCCGCTTAATGAAGCTAATCAGTTTGGCGTAATGACCACTAATGAACAGCAGAAAATTATTCAATTTCATGAAAAACCGGAAAACGTTACACCTTGTATCGACGACCCAAAATATGCTCTGGCTTCAATGGGAATATATATTTTTTCAACAAACCTACTTATTGATGAACTGGAAAAAGACAGCCTGAATGATCAATCCAGCCACGACTTTGGAAAAGACATCTTACCCAAATTAATGAAGTCTCATAAAGTTTGTGCACATTACTTTGGTGAAACCATAGGCCGGGTTACACCAGATAAATACTGGAGAGACGTGGGTACAATCGATTCATATTACCAGGCAAATATGGATTTATTAGAAGCCATGCCACCATTAGACCTTTATCAAAGTGACTGGCCTATACGCTCATACCAGGCACAAACGCCACCTGCACGAGCAGTTCCTGGTGAGTCGGGTAGCCAGGGTGTTTTCATAAACTCGATTCTGGCCGGCGGCTCTATTATTTGTGGAAGCAACGTTTCACATTCTGTTTTATTTCAAAATGTATTTATTGATGATGGTTCAATTGTAGAGAACTGCGTATTATTTGAAGGGGTCAATATTGGCAAGAAGGTAAAACTCTACAAGTGCATTATAGATAAAGGCGTTACCGTACCCGATGGCGAATCGATTGGGATTGATAACCAAAAAGATAAAGAACGCTTCAGCATTTCAGAAAATGGGATTGTTGTCGTACCTCAGGGATACACTTTTTAAGCAGGTTTAGTTACTAGGCAGACATATTCTACCCACACTCACTGATTAGAGAACTTCTCGTAAAAGCTTTCTAATGACTGTTTTTTCCTGTTGATCTTCATGCAATGTGTCTACTTCAACACAAAACCTGCATCGCTCACCAGCGGGTGTTATAACGGTAAAGTCATTAATATCTGCTGGTGATTCCATGCGGTGTCTAACATATGCCGGTCCAAACTTACGTGGTGGAAGCTGAGTATTGATTAATGTTTCAATATTGGAAATACCTTTTATGTCACCGAATGGTGAGGCGGTTGACCACAAACCATCTTGATGAAACAAGCTTGCCGCAGCAATGCCATCTCGCCTGTCTACGCAATCAAGAAAGCGCATTAACAGAAGTCGAGCGGAGTTTCGCGCCGCATAGCTGGTGTGAAGTAATCTGTGTGCGTAAGCAGAATTCGGTTCATCTAATTCTGTTTCATAAAGTTTTTGAACATCTTGATTTTCATAAGAGCGACGTCGCGGAGCAGATTTATCTAACTCATAAATTGCCTGCATACGCTTCTCCAGTATCAGTGGATCCATAGATTTAGGTTCACCCCCACCCCCTAAACATCCACCAACACATGCCATAACCTCTATGGCGACGTATTCATCTCGCCATGCTTGCGTCTCTAGCAACCGTTGAGCTGAAGCAATACCATTACAAATAGCTACCTTGCCTATACCGGGAATCACTGCGGTTTTTATGCCCTGACTAACGCCACGAAGCTGATGCCACTCCAACGGAAGTGAATCTTCTTCTCCAATAAAATGGGAAGCTGTTCGCACTACCGCTTCCATGACGCCACCAGAGGCTCCAAAAATCTGTGCTGCGCCTGTACTTTCACCCAGTGGATTATCAAATTCACCCAGTTCTGGTAGCTGGTTAAACTCAATGTCTCTTGCTCTAATCATTCTGGCCAATTCACGGGTAGTGATAACATGATCAACATCGCCGGACAATCCAGGTCGAACGGCTTCATCTTTCTTGGCGGTACAGGGCATTACACTCACTACATAAGGCTCAGATTTTCCTTCTGCAAATTCTGCTCCTAACGAACGTGCAAAGCTTCCCCGTTTAGTGAGTGCACCATGCATTTGCTGAGGTGATTTTGTCGTACTTAAATTTGCTAAAAGATCAGGGCGGTTTAATTCAACCCAGTTAACCCATCCCGGACAGCAGGAAGTAAAAAGCGGTAACTTATTTTGCTTCTTAATACGATTAAGAAACTCAGCACCTTCCTCCATTATCGTCAGGTCAGCTGCAAAATTGGTATCAAATACGTAATCAAAACCCAGTTGCCTTAAGGCATTAATCATTCTACCCGTACTCACGGTTCCGGGTTTCATACCGAACTCTTCACTAATGGCAATGCGCGTAGCTGGTGCAACTTGAACGGCGGATACTCGTCTGCGTGCATCGAGGGTATGCAGTACATCGTGCCAGTGTGGCGTTTCTATTAATGCACCTACCGGACACACAAGCGTACATTGACCACAGGAAATACAGTTGGTGTTTGCCAGAGATTGATCAAAAACCGTAACAGGCAAACGGCCAGAGCCACGTTCTACGAAACCGATTACATTTTGTTGTTGCCCTGCTTCGCCACAGGCTTCTACACACAATCCACATTCAATGCATTTAGACAGATCGCGCCAGATGCTCGGAGATGTGTGATCGATTAGCTTATGTTCTGGATGATCTTCCGATCCTCTGGGGATTTTTTCCCAGTTAGCGTCCAGCTGATTTTCATATACAAAACTCTGTAACTTGCATGATCCGTTAACTTCGCAACGCATGCAATCATTCGGATGACGTGCCAACAGCAATTCTGCATTTATGTTACGAAATGCCTGTAGATCTTTACTGTCTGTTTCTACAATATCCCCATCTTTTGCCTGTGTTGTGCAGGCAGCCTGTGGCCGTGCTTGACCATCAACATTAACCAGACACATTCGACATACGCCATGGCTGGGCAAACGGGGATAGTGACAAAGCGTGGGAATATAAACACCAGCCTGCCTGGCCGCATCAAGCAACGATGAATCGTCACTCACTTCTACAGGTCTACCGTTAACCGTTAGTTTTATCATTTAATCTGCTACTGAATAAATTGAGACAATGTGGTTTATTAAAAATTCAAACATGAATACGTACCCGTTGGTAATAACTCAGCGTAAAAAATATTCTTCAATTCTATCGAAGGCAAGGTTAATCGTGTCTTCATCAACACAATAAGCCATGCGAACATGATGCTCACCTGATGGCCCAAAAGCACTACCGGGCGTAACGGCCACTTTGGCATTGTTTAGAAGGTCTATAGCAAAGTCATTTGAGTTTTCATGCTCAATAATTATTTTAGGAAAAACATAATAAGCACCTTGAGGTTTTTGGTAATCAAAGACATGAGGAATATTATCTAATCTATTCTGTATTAAATCTCTGCGCTTAGACAATACATTAGAAAATATTTCTTTATGGTTCCCCTCATCTGATAAGGCAATAATTCCTGCCAACTGAGATATTCTGGGTGCACAGATCATCGTTGCATCATGTACTTTTAGTGCTTCATTTTTTAATTCCTCAGGCATCACAACATAACATAAACGCCAGCCGCTCATTGCATATGCTTTTGAGAATGTATATAAATACACAATATGCTCTTGAAGTCCTTCAACCGAAGCAAGGTTAAAATACTGTTCACCGCTTTCATATAAAAAATCACTATAGGGATCATCAATAATAATCAGAATATTATGAGCCTTTGCAATGTTACCTACTTTTATTAAATCATCTTCACTAAAGATTTTACCCGTGGGATTAGATGGGGATACAAGCACAATGGCCTGCGTTTTTTCAGTAATAAGTTCTGGCAACTTTTCAATATCTAACTGCCAACCCGTCTCTTCATTTAATTTCCAGTAAACAGGCACACCATTAAATAATTTAATTTGCTGAATATGTGAGGCAAAACACGGGTCGGTTAATATAATTTCATCACCAGGATCCAGTATGGTATGAAACAGCGTATTTAAACCCTGCATATTACCGGCACCAATCAGCACATGTTTGTTTGCATCTACTTTAATACCTGTTTTTTTATAATGCGTTGTAACTACCCGTTCGCGCAATTCAATCAATCCATCTGGTAAGGTGTATTTTCCCGCATCTATATCATTATCAAGTAAATGTTTAATTCCCTGCCGAATATAATCAGGGGTTTGAAAAGATGGCAGCCCCCATGTTAAGGATACCGCATCCGGAATTTTTGCACTGCGCATAGCCATATCTTTAATAGCTGATACCTGGGATTCATGAACATAAGTCGAAACAAGATCTGTAATATGCGTCATTATTTAGTTCTCTTATAACTTTGTAACACATTAATATAATTACTATGTTCATACACAGCAGGGTTAACCACACATGCCTGGCTCACACTGCCCTGCATTTGCTGGACTGATTCATATTCATGCTGTGTTAACCAGTGCTTTAACTGTTTTAATAATTCAGCACAATATTCAGGCCCATGTGTTAATAAAACGGAGCACAAATATACCGCATCTGCACCCACCAGTAATGCCTTAACAATATCTTCAACATCATGAAAGCCGCCCGTTGCTGCAAGTGACAGTTCTACCCGGCTTCTAATCAGTGCAATCCATCGTATCCTTAATAATGCTTCATATGGATTCGATAGTTCAAGATGAGGTTTAACCTGTAATGTTTCGAGATCAATATCCGGCTGATAAAATCGGTTAAACAGAACAACGCCATCTGCTCCACTAGCTTGTAATTTTTTAACCAGATTTGCTACAGCTGAAAACTGAGATGACAATTTCATGCTAACAGGAATACTCACCTGCTTACGTAAATTATTTAATATCTCAATATATAAATTTTCAACTTGCTCGCCAGCTTGCTCAGGGTCTGCTGCTACATAATAAACATTTAACTCCAGTGCATCTGCACCTGCCTGAACCAGCTCTTTACTACAGTCGATCCAGCCAGAATTAGTCACACCATTAAGACTGGCAATGACAGGAATAGAAAGCGAGGTTTTTAAAACATGTAAATGCTCCAGATAATTATCCATCTCACTTTTATAGTTATCAGGAACGGGGCGATAAGACTCGGCCTCGTAATGCCCCAATGACTGCATATGCATATAACGTTCAAGCTGACTTTGTTCCTGAGATATACTTTCTTCAAACAATGATGGCAGTACTAATGCGGCAGCACCTGCATCTTCCAGTTTTCTTGCATCATCGAGATTACTGGTTAATGGTGAAGAAGAAGCTATAAAAGGATTTTTTAGATTAAGACCTAAAAATTGAGTGGTTAAATCAATCATCCTGATTCCTCTCTTGTACACTTACCTGATTGATATCTACATGTTGTTTAATCGCCGTAGCGAGTTTTCTATGTGGTGGCTGAGTTGAACTCGATTGATCCCATGGCAAGTCTGCCAATTGCTGATAAAAATGATATCGATGTAGAACATCTTTTTGTGATTGCTGCAAAAACTTATCAGCCTCTTCAGGATGAGTTCGCCACAACATATTAAAACGAATTTCCGATTGAATAAAATCACGATAAGGAATTGAAGGCTCTTTGCTGTCAAGATGCAACGGATTAATACCCTCCATTGCATTTTTAGGATTGTATCTAAACAACGGCCAGTGACCACTATTCACCGCGAGCTGCTGCTGTTGATGATTGTTTTTTAAATCTATACCGTGCGCAATACAGGGCGAATACGCGATAATAAGCGACGGCCCCGGATAGGCTTCAGCCTCATTGAATGCATGAATAGTTTGTATATCTTTAGCACCATAAGCAACATGAGCGACATAAACGTTTTCATAATCCATTGCCAGTAACGCCAGATCCTTTTTAGGTGATGCTTTCCCGGCAGCAGAAAATTTAGCCACGGCACCACGGGGAGTTGCTTTTGATGTTTGACCACCGGTGTTTGAATACACTTCTGTATCCAGTACGAGAATATTTACGTCACGCCCCGAGGCCAGTACATGATCGAGCCCGCCATAACCAATATCATAAGCCCAGCCATCACCACCAATAATCCAGACACTTTTACGTGACAGTTTATCGGCTACTGTCTCAAGTTCTCGTGCATCATCACTGTCAATTGAAGTCAGCTTTGTTTGTAAATTTTCTATGCGATTTCGTTGTTGTTTAATGCCTTCTTCTGATGATTCATCAGACAATAATATTTCATTCACCAGATCAGCACCAAGCTGAGGTTCTAATCGTTGTAATAATTCTGAAGCATATTGTTTCTGTTTATCAATCGAAAGACGCATACCCAGACCGAATTCAGCATTATCCTCAAATAATGAATTTGACCATGCTGGCCCTCTTCCCTGTAAATTTTTAGCCCAGGGCGTGGTCGGTAAGTTACCACCGTAAATAGATGAGCAGCCTGTTGCATTGGCAACAATCATTCGATCACCAAATAATTGACTAGCCAGTTTTATATAAGGTGTTTCTCCGCATCCTTCACAGGCACCAGAAAATTCAAACAAGGGCTGCAATATCATTGCGCCTTTTATGGTATTGCTTTTAATCAGTGATCGATCATATTCAGGTAGTTCTAAAAAGTATTCCCAGTTAACTTTTTCCTGCTCACGCAAATCCGGCGTGTAAGTAACCATATTCAGGGCTTTATGACTAACATTAGATTTATCGTGTATCGGACATATATCGACACATAAACCACAGCCGGTACAATCTTCTGGTGAAACCTGATAACTCATACGGGATTTTTCTGAAAAATCTTTGCCTTTAACTAGCATTGACTTAAAGCTATCAGGTGATGATTTAAGATGTGTTTCATCAAATACTTTACAACGAATTACTCCATGGGGACAAACTAACGGACATTTACCACACTGTGTACACAGTGCTTCATCCAACACAGGAATTTCTAATGCAAGATTACGTTTTTCATACGCGGCAGTGCCTAGGGGGTAACTGCCATCTACAGGAAACAGGCTAACGGGTATATCGTCACCACGACCAGCTATTATTTCTGACGTCACCTGCTTAATAAATTCTGATGCAGATTCAGGCATCTTACTAGACTGATCTATATTAGAACTCGTCTTATCAGGAATCACTACTTCATGCAGATTTTCTAATGCATTATCAATAGCCCTGTAATTTAAATCAATTAATTGTTTTCCCTTTTTACCATATGTTTTTTCAACCGCTTGCTTAATTGATTCAATAGCCTCACCTTTAGGCAAGACACCAGAAATAGAAAAGAAACAGGTTTGCATGATGGTATTTATACGTTTTCCCATTCCGCTTTCATCTGCAACTTTATAAGCATCAATCACATATAACCTGATTTGCTTTTCAATAATCTGTTTCTGCATAGAAACCGGTATAGCTTTCCATACATCTGCAATATCTACTGCGGAATTTAATAAGAATACTGCCTTATTCGCAGCCTTATCTAGCATAGGGTAACGTTCTAAAAATACGGGTTGATGACAGGCAATAAAATTAGCATCTCCATTACCTATTAAATAAGTAGAGTGGATAGGTTCATCACCAAAGCGCAAGTGCGATACCGTCACTGCACCCGATTTTTTTGAATCATAAACAAAATAACCCTGCACATATTTATTTGTACATTCACCAATAATTTTTATACTATTTTTATTCGCGCTGACAGTACCATCACTACCCAGGCCATAAAAAACAGCCTGAAATGTTTTATTATGTGCATCAGTCCTAAATGTCTCATCCCAGTTCAAACTACTGTGAGTAACATCATCACTAATACCAATTGTAAAATCATTTTTTGGTGATACTTCTGACAGCTCATCAAATATCGACTTGACCATTGCCGGGGTAAATTCTTTTGATGACAGGCCGTAACGGCCACCTATCACTTTAGGCAGAGTAGAAAACTTACTATTACCAGTAGAGTAATCCTGCATAATCGAGGTCACCATATCTTTATATAGTGGTTCCCCTTCCGCTCCCGGCTCTTTAGTACGATCAAGTACTGCAATTTTACTAACACTTTCTGGTATCGCTGAAATAACAACTTCACTACTTAAAGGCCTGAATAAACGCACTTTTATCAAGCCCACTTTTTCTCCGAGTGAGGTTAAATATTCGACTGTTTCCTGTACAGTTTCTGCCGCAGATCCCATAATAATAATGATACGCTCAGCATCATCTGCACCAATATATTCAAATAATTTATATTGTCTGCCTGTTAGATCAGCAAACTGATCCATTATATTTTGCACAATGTCAGGCATTTTCTGATAATACTGATTAATAGATTCTCTGGCCTGAAAAAATACATCCGGGTTTTGCGAGCTTCCTCGTAAAACTGGGTGGTCTGGTGATAATGCCCGTTGACGATGATCTGTAATTGTTTTTTGATTGATAAGCTGTTGCATAACATTCTTATCAATAGCGCTAATTTTAGTAACTTCATGTGACGTTCTAAAACCGTCAAAAAAATGCACGATTGGAATTCTAGATTCAAGTGTGACAACCTGTGCTATTAAAGCCAAATCCATGACTTCCTGTACAGAGTTTGAAGCAAGAAAAGAAAAACCCGTGGAGCGTGCGCTCATTACATCACTATGATCACCAAAAATCGAAAGTGCCTGAGCAGCAACTGAGCGAGCTGCCACATGAAAAACCGTGGGTGTTAACTCACCGGCAATTTTGAACATATTTGGGATCATTAACAATAAACCCTGAGATGCGGTAAACGTAGTTGTTAAAGAACCTGCCTGTAATGCACCATGAATAGCGCCAGCAGCACCGCCTTCACTTTGCATCTCGATAATTTCAGGAACACTGTTCCAGATATTTTCCTGTCCACGAGATGACCATTCATCTGCCCACTCTCCCATTGGAGAAGCTGGCGTTATAGGATAAATAGCAATGACTTCGTTTGTTAAATGAGCCACCGTTGCAGCAGCCTGATTACCATCGATAGTAACTGTTCGATTTTTTGACATACCAGTTAACCCTCATTAAACAGCGCAAGACAAAACTTAACAAGTAACTACCTGTATACAAGTTAAGTTATAACTTGTATCGGCAAAATATCAAACTAATGTGGTAGTGACGTAGGCAAATGCTTACTTATTTCATCAGCACTCTGTTTCGTCAGGTTTTTATTTAACTCAAATACAATTTTATTATTAGTCTCACTAGAAAGATGGGACCTTAATTCGCCTAAAAATGAAGGCGCAGCGACTATCAGTAGTCTAGATAGTTTATTCGCTTTACGTGCATCATCAAGATACGTAGCAACCTGTTTTGAAAACACAATCAACTCATGTTGTTTTGCATCAACCTTACTACCATAAGCATGTCCACCAGAACTATCAGATCCAGAACTTTTTCCTGGAAGATCACTGGTGATATCCCGGTCATGCAACCGACCTTCCGTATGAGCCATTACTTCAATCTCATCTAGAGGTGAGCGAAGATTCTCCGCTGTAAATATACGTGCTCGTGTACTGTCCGCAACAACAACCATCGTTTTATTCATAATAATGAACTCCTCACAGATACCATTTAACACCTATAAATCATTTATTTACATGATTCTCATCAATAAACATTAAACCTTAATTAATAATAATATAACTACCTTTTTAAAGGAACAAACAATGCATTAACAGTAATACATTGTTAATCAAATGACGAAAAAGCATGCATAATATGAATGATTATTGCTAAACTCATATCCTCGACTAACACATATGAGTGATACAACCCCTCATCAGATGGCCGCCTAAGACAATACCAGACAATTTAAAAACTTAGTAAAACCCTACTTACACCTAATGCACACGACTAATAAATATAAAATATCAGCCTATTTGACATACAAAGCGCATAATTACATTAAATCAAATAAGTAACATGTAGATCGGTATGAAAGATACCTCTATAATTACGCATACTACTCATAAATTAGGGATAATCATCGTCTTGACTCTTAATATTGCCATTTTAGAAGACGAGCCAGCACAGTCTCAACTCATCGAGTCCTGGTTAATTGCCGATAACTACAAATGTGACATATTTTCGACCGGTCAGTCTCTTTTAGATCAGCTAAAGTCATCAAGCTATGACTTACTGCTTGTTGACTGGGAGCTACCGGACATTAATGGTCCTGAAGTTATGCAAATCATTCGTCAAACGCTTAAATTAGATACACCTGTCATTTTTATCACTAGTCGTGATGGTGAGGACGATATTGTAACCGCACTGAATACGGGCGCTGATGATTACCTGGTAAAACCAGTACGTCAGTTTGAGTTTCTTGCTCGTGTCAAAGCCAATACAAAGCGCACTCAGGAAAAACCTGCTGAGTCTGAAACAATTCAACATACGCCCTATACATTCAATTCCGCCAGTCAACAGGCTTATGTGCATGGCAATATTGTTGAGTTATCCAGCAAAGAATTTGAACTTGCATTTTTTATATTTTCCAATGAAGGACAGTTGCTAGAAAGAAAAGAAATATTATCAGCAGTATGGCAACAAGAAGCCGATTTAAATACGCGTACTGTGGATACACATATGTCTATAATCCGTAAAAAGTTAGCCATTAGCCCTGAAAATGGCTGGCGCCTTAAAAGTATTTATGGGCATGGTTACAGGCTTGAAAGACTTAATCAATAAACACCCCCAACAACAAAAAATGAATAAAGTAGTCACGAACTATGATCTCTAATAACAAACACACGCTAAATACGTGCTCAAACAACTTTCACCAGTTTAAACAACTCAGTTTCGTTTTTTTATTAGTACTCACTCTCTTTGCTCCTGCCCTAAGTCAGGCTGAAGAATGGATTTATACCACCCGCCCTAATGACACATTGTGGGATATAAGTAAGAAATACCTTAAGAAGGTTAGCTACTGGGAACGATTACAAGCACACAATACTGTTGATATTGCAAAACACCTTTCTCCCGGTACTAAATTACGCATACCACTAGAATGGTTAAAAATTGAGGCCGCACCTGCAATAGTCGTGAGTGTCACTGGTGACGTATCTTTAAAATCCTCTAACATTACCTCATTAAAATCACTAACCTCAAAACAAGTAGTTAACATAGGCGATACAGTGACAACTGGCGATAATGGTAGTGCCCTTATTCAGTTTGCCGATGGTTCAAATCTGCTTGTACAAAAAAACAGCCAGGTAATTTTCAATACCTTAAGCGTCTACGGTGAAACCGGCATGGTAGATACTCAACTCAGGTTACAGAAAGGCCGAGTTGAAACGGCCGTAAAACCATTAAGAGGTTCTTTCTCGCGGTATGAAATAACCACACCTGCTGCAGTTGCTGCCGTACGAGGTACAAAATTTCGTGTTGCCTATACAAACAATAATGAAATCATGGCAAGTGAAGTAGTTAAAGGTAATATCAGTGTAGAGGCTGAAGGTGTTGAGCAGTCATTAAATAAAGGCTTTGGCTCTATTACTGAAAAAGGTAAGGCCCCTCAGCCACCAGTGCAACTTTTAAACAAACCTGATTTAACAGCTCTACCTACCAAAATACGACGTATCCCATTTGTATTTCAATGGCCATCACTAAGTGGTGCCGAGCAATATCGCATTCAGATATCTCCAGCTCAACATGCTAAAACTCTTTCGCTTGAAGCTTTAAATAATTCAGCTGAATACTCACTCAATACTCTCGAAGATGGCCAGTATATTTTGCGTGTTCGCGGCTTAGATAAAAACAGCCTTGAAGGTTTTAACGCTGAGCATCTTTTCGCAATAGATACAAATTTTCCCGTTGTCTCATTAATAAGCCCTGTTAATAAACCTGAAACGACAAATGAGCTGCTTACATTTGAATGGACACAAGAACAAGGTGCCGCAAGTTATCATCTACAGGTTGCTTCTGATATTGAGTTTAAGAACGTAGTACATGACGAAGTGACCAACTTAAACATTATCAAACTAAAAGAAGACCTTGCGGAAGACAGTTATTATTGGCGTGTAATAGCAGTAGATAACGAAGGCCTTGAAGGAAAATCATCTGACACTGAACAGTTCACTGTGAAAGAAGATAGCTACGAAGCATTCTTAATACTTTTATATTTATTACCTGCCTTTCTAATATAAATATCAATATGCTTATTCACTATTAACCTAAGCCGTTGTAAATGACATCATCAGCAACAGAATCTAAGTCATATTCAGCCCGTAATGAATCGATTAAATTAAGTTTATTACTGACCTGTTTGTGTCTGTCTATTTTATATGGTGACTGGACATGGAGATGGGACCGGTTAATTTACGACGCGCAATCCGGCTTTATCGAACAGGAAGCGAAGAACGATATTGTTATCATTGCAATTGATGAAAACAGCCTGAGTTCTATAGGCAGATGGCCCTGGCCAAGACGTATTCATGCTCAACTTATAAACAAGTTAACAGAATATCAGGCTCAGGCAATTCTAGTCGATATGATATTTTCAGAGCCATCCTTCAATAAAAATGATGATCAACTATTAGCAGAAGCCATTAAAAAAAATGGAAACGTTGTCCTTCCAGTACTACTTGAACAAACCCGTATTCAGGGTCAACTATTAGAAACATTACCACTGCCTTTATTCACTCAGGCGGCTGCAGATATTGGACATGTCCATATTGAGCTAGACCCTGATGGAATAGCTCGTGGTACGTACTTATACGAAGGCCTGGGTGAAGCACGCTGGCCACATATCGGTTTATCACTTCTAAGCATGATTGGTCAGGCTCCAGATAAATATACTAAACCAAACAACTCAGTATCAAATGGTATTAATTCACAGTGGACATGGATACGCAGACAACACTTTTTAATACCTTATATAGGACCACATGGTAGTTTTAAAACCACTTCTTATACCAATGTACTTAATAACGAGGTATCACCTGAAGCTTTCAAAAATAAAATTGTTCTCATAGGGGTAACGGCGGCTGGTCTTGGTGACTCACTGCCTACACCGGTTTCTGGCCTCGCGCGTGCGATGCCTGGTATAGAAATTAATGCCAATATTGTGCAAGCGATTGAATCTGATAGCCTGATAAAAGTAGTATCACGTGAAGCACACTATTTTATTGCTGCCTTACTGGTAATGCTTCCAATCCTTTTATTCCCCTATTTAACACCTCGGTTAACATTAATTTTAGTATTAAGTGAAATTTGTTTAATACTAATAAGTTCATTATTTTTATTAAAGTGGCTGCACATCTGGATCCCCCTTAGCTCAGCTCTCATTTGTCTGATTTTGTCTTATCCACTTTGGGCATGGCGTAGACTTGAGTTTACTGTTAAATATTTAAATAAAGAACTTGAAACTCTGTCGAGGGAAGCTAGTGAAATTGAGCGTTATGTAGCTCAGGATAGCGAGCAATCATTTAAATCTTTACAAAAAATGATACCCATCAGCGGTATAAGCATTTTAACTGATAAAAACATGCCTGTTTTTAAATTAGGTAAAGCCTGTAACAACAAGTACTCAAAAAAATTGCTTGAACATACCTGGACAAAACTATCTGACAATATCTATGCAATTAGTTTACCTGTAGATAACATGATGTATAAAGCATGCATATTCTGGAATACTGAAGCATCTGCTAATGAATCACTCAAGAATGAAATACCACCAAATAAATCAACGCCAAGTGACTCACAAAGTAAAATTATAAAAACATATATTCGCAATCAAATAAAACCACAACCACTGCAGGCAAAAACAACCGTAGAAATCATTGAGTCGCGTATTAATGATATTCAGGCCACCACAGAGAAACTGACTTATTTACGACAGTTTATGACTGATAGTCTTGAACAAATGGCGGATGGTGTTATTGTTGTTGACAGCCTTGGCACTGTTACACTTGCTAACAAGCAAGCCGTAAAGCAAATTAGTAATATCCACGATACACCTCTACTCCATCACCCCATTCAACCTGTATTAGAAAGATTCACACTGAGTACGGGAGAATCATGGAACACAATAATTGACGATCTTTTATCTAACAAACACTATGACAATCTTCAGGTTCGAACACACAAAAACAAAGACCTTGCAGTCAATATTAGTCCTTTATACAAAGCCAACAGTAAAATTGTCGGTTTCATTATTAACCTTTCTGATATAACCGACATTAAGAATGCACAACGTCGACGTGATGAAATGCTCAGCTTTTTATCCCACGACCTCAGATCACCTTTGGTATCTATTCTTGCAATGCTTGAACAAACAAGCAATCACGAGCAACTCCCCTTGATAAAGGGGCGTATTGAAAAAAATATAAACCAGACTATTAAACTAGCTGAAGACTTTGTTCACCTCTCACGCATTGAGAGCAATGATGATATTAAGTTCCACCCTGTCAATCTGTCAGATGTAATTGCTAATGCTGTTGATACAGTGTGGGGCCAGGCCAATATCAAGAGCATACAACTAAAACAGGAAACACACACTGAGGGCTGGATATCAGGTAACGGTGCGATTTTAGAACGAGTAATTATAAACCTGTTAACCAACGCAATTAAATTCAGTCATGAAAAATGTTTAGTCACGATAAAACTCACCCTAAAAGAGTCAAACATAATTTGCTGTATTCAGGATAATGGACCTGGCATACCGCAGGAAAGCATCCCCGTATTATTTGATCGATTTGAACGTGCACAACAACATAAAGATTCAGGCAAAACGCCAGGCATAGGCTTAGGCCTAGCTTTCGTACATGCGGCTATAGAACGCCATGGTGGAACGATTATGGTTGAGAGCGAGCTCGATAAAGGCACAAGCTTTTGTATATCACTGCCAGAGTATATAGAGAGCGAAAAATAAAAAACTCTTCCTGACAAACTGAGTAGCCTGCACAAGAAGAGTTCTCACAACGAAGGTATAATACTTAGAAGTTGTATACCAGCGTAACTGCTGTTTCAGTATCTGTTTCTTCTACTCCTACAGGTACTTCAGAGGTATTTTTATATGTGAAGGTAATCTTCATAGATAAGTTACCTTCTATCTGGCTTGATAAGCTGGTTACAGATTTAGTTATCGTAACGTCTTCACCTGCCTCAACAGTTAACACTTCACCAAACTTACTGGTTTTACTTACAGCCCAGTCAAATTTACCTGCTGCTCGTAGAATACCTTCACTATCTGTTTCACCCGCATCCAGTTTTGATTGGCGAGCACCAGGACCTATTTCCAGATCCAGGGTCATGTCAGTATCTTCAATCACACGACGGCCATAACCAATAGCTTCTGTTGCACGGTATTCATAACCACTAAACTTGTCATCATCATAGGTCACAACACCAAACAGGAAGTTTTTACCTTCGAGTTTGTAATCACTTTGTGCCATCAAGGTAAATTTCTGCGCTGTAGTATTAATATCATCAGATGATTTTAATGCAGTAATTTCACCTTTATGACGCCATTGCTTACGGTCTGTTGAAACGTTCGCTTTAGCATTTAATGTTTCAGTTTCTGTATTACCACTAGTTGCCACGAAACCTAATTCTGCCGAAGCTTTCCACAAACTCTCAGATTTTTCTTCTTCTGCAATCGCATTACCAGCAAGAAGCATTGATGCTGACAATAATGTTAATGAAGCTTTCATTCATTTCTCCTAAATTTTTATTAAAAGCTTAAATATTAAGCTGCTTTTTCTGCTGTATCCGTGATCATATGCACATCACGCTGTGGATATGGAATTGATATACCTTGCTCATCAAAAGTTTCTTTAATTGTTTGCAACATCTCTGCACGTACAACCCAGTAATCAGCTGTTTTAACCCATGGACGTACTGCAATATTAATGCAGCTATCTCCAAGCTCTAACACCATAATAGTGGGCGCTGGATCGCTAAGAATTAATGAATTTTTAGCAATAATATCTTCAATTAATTGTTTAGCTTGGCCGATATTGTCGTCATAACCGATACCAATAACAAGATCGATTCTTCTTGTATCACGAGCTGAAATATTGATTATAGAGCCACCATAAATATGACCATTCGGAATGATGATTTCCTGATTATCACCTGTGCGCATAATCGTATTAAATATTTGTATTTCTTCCACAACACCTGTTGAACCACCGGCAGTAATCAGATCTCCCAACTTGAAAGGTTTGAATAAAATAAGCATCACACCTGCAGAGAAATTAGACAATGAATCTTTCAATGCCAGACCAACAGCTAAACCGGCAGCCGCGAAAATAGCCATAATAGATGTTGTATCTACGCCTAACTGCTCAATCGCTGCAATTAGAATGAAGACCGTTAATACTGCACCAACAATATTACCAACGAATTTTCGCAGTGATTCGTCAACTTTGGATTTCTCCATCAATTTAACGACACTTTTAACTACCAGCTTAGCTACCCACCGACCGATAACATATATCAGAATAGCCGCAACAATCTTAATTACCCAAGGCACAAGGTACTGACTAATTAAATCGGCATTCTCACTCAATAAATTTTCCATTTTTCTTCCTCTTATTTCATTTTAATCATTAAATCTGCTGTTACAACAGAACACTAAATACTTTATGCTGGTTATTCTAAATAACTTTACAAATAACGTCGATATGTAAACCACTCACTTAACATTGTTTAACATTTGCTATAAGCACGACTGTGTTATATAGCCTAACTAAATCAGGGCATATATTAACTCAAAAAACTAAAGCCTTCTACAAGCGCTATAATTACTACAATTAGGCTGAACTACTGGTAACTCAATGCACTTATAAGCATCTGAATTTCTTATTAATTATATTAAATCTGATTTAAGTCATTAAAAAAAACAACATAAAAAAGATACTTAATGAAATACAAACACTTAACACCATTATGATAATCACGATTATCAGGGCCTGAACAAATCCGCTATCATCATTCTTTTTAGTTACATCACTCATAATTAAAATTCCTTCTTCATTACTACATCGTTTTGAAGAATCGACCTACTTTATCTATCGACTTTTACATTATTTCAATTAACGATGTAAAACCTGGTTATAAAATTCATTATGTGAACATATTAATGCTATCCCACCAGTATTTAAGTTAAACCAAATAAAATACTCTATACAGATAAAACAAAGTAAAATATTGTTTTATCTAGAAAGGGCTAAAAGCCCTTTCTATACTCCATATTAATCAAGTATCTTTAATTCAACTCGACGATTATTTGCTCTACCATCAGAAGTGTCATTGCTAGAAATTGGATTTTCATCACCAAGTCCTATAGCTGACATACGCTGACTATTTACACCTTTTGTTACCAGATAATTCATAACACTTTCTGCCCGCATTTTTGACAACTTATCATTCAATTTAGGATTGCCACGATTATCTGTATACCCTGCAAGTTCAATCACCATCTCATTGTTTTTGAGCAACACGATAGCGACATCGTTGAGGATTGTTTTAGATTCGTTTGTTAACTGATCTGAACCCGTCACAAAATTAACGCCTTTAAGTACAAAAGACTTTTTCAATTCACAGCCTTTTGTATCAACAATAGAACCAGCTGTTGTAGCAGGACACTTATCATTAGCATCTAGTACTCCGTCTTTATCAGTATCAGCAACTTTCGATTCCACAGCGACCACAGGCTTTTCAGTCGCATCTACCTGACTACAACCATTGTCATTCACTTTTACACCTGCCAAGGTTCCCGGGCATTTATCAGTTGAGTCAACTACACCATCATTATCAGCATCTTTAGATGAATTATCTTTATACATATCATCATTAACACTTGTTTTCGTTTTTGATGCTACTTGTTGCTTATCACCAAAGGGTATTGTTAAACCTAGATTTAACATTACATCACCGAAATCATCTTCAGATGCAACGGATTGATCATCCATATCGAGTCTATAACGAACTTCCGCACGAAATTTCATACCACCATCCGAGATCTGTTTCATAACACCTAAACCAACATTTAACATTGGATTAGTGCTATCAGAGGTGCCTACCTCGGTGGACATTACACCAGCACCAACAATGCCGTATGTTTGAAGTGATGCTTCACGGTCAAAGAAATACAATCCATCAACGACTAAACCAAGCTGCTCATACTCACCCATACCCGACTCTAATTCCAGGTTATCAAATACCGCACTCACTTCCAGATTCCAGTCTTTATTTAATTGCTTACCGACACCAATCATTACGCCGAAATCATCATCAGCCTGACGCTCACTGTCAGCTTTTATATATGACAACATTGGAGAGAAATACCAGCCTTCCTGATCATCTGATGCTTGTACTGTTGTAAACCCGCTCATTAATAATGCTGATGCAGTTGATACCGTTAATAGGTTAATTTTCATTTTATTTTCCAGTTATTAATATATATTTACATCTGAACCTAATCGACCCAGAACTAATGTTCGAAACTTTAATCTTATTATTTCAATTTAACAACGCTACAAACTTACAATTAACAATTCATTACAATTTAAACTTCAGCGTTATTTTAAAGCTCATTTATTTTCTTCTATCAAGATTCATTCTTCTTGCAGGCCCCAAATAATCGTTGCCATTATTAATTCGACGATCACTATTTACTGCTCTTCTTTCATCATTGAGCTTCGAAGATTTATCGCCTGTCTTAGTTTCAACATTTATTTGTATACTTGCTTCAACTACCATTTCCTCACCTTCATCGTCATTCATATCTTTACAGCTTCATTTTCTTCATCATTAAATTTTTTATATGAAATGATTGTTATTCGAATCATCTAACCTAAGTATATTTATACCGGAATAAAGCAATGGAAAATAGCTAACAGGCGGAGTGTTAACAATAGTTAACAATTGAACAATGAAATCATTAAATCATTAAATCATGCTAATAGTTAACAATGTTTAACATTTGAGGGGTTGGATTTATTTATTAAGATCATCTGGTAATGTCGAAATAGAAGGGATTTAGAAGGCATCAGAACTCACTACCTTGTCCAAGGTCATATGAGTTTACTTGATATGTTGACGCTCTAGCTGGTTTAAAACTGTATTAGTAACAGGTATCAAGCCTGGGTTCTTATGATCTTTAGCCTTTTGATACTTCAAAGTGGAAGTGTGACTCGTTACTTGCTACCAGGCTGTACATAGTAATACACAGAACCTGCTATCGCATAACAAATAGACAATTTACTAAATTATTACTGCCCTAAAAACCATTATTTACCGCGAGTATTAATAATCAAGGTATTCTTACCAAAAACCTTACTGGATCGCTTTTTTATATACCTAGTCAACTCTATATAGTTCAGATTAAGTTCATTTAATCCCTGAACACTACCCTTATTATAAAACTTTAAGCCCCCTTTATCAGAGGCAAATATCCAGAGCTGCTCTTTACCAAATGGCGCCTGAACCACAAACTGAAATAATGATTCTTTTGAAGGGAACGGAATATAAAAACCGGGTTTAAAATAATTATCTAATTGGGCGTTTCCAGGCATAAGCTGATACACAGCACCAGAAACATCCTGATAAAACACATAAACAAAAGAGGCTTTATTCAGATTAATGAAAAAGGAAATAATGTCTTTTTCAACAAACACCTGTTGATCACCCAAATGTGTCGTAATTTCAATATTAACCGGTTGATATATTATTTTATGTTGATCAGAGCTCGTTTTATCTATATCCATATCTTGTGCTACGCAGATTTCACAACATAGAACAGACATTACCAATATTTTGATAACTTCAAAAACTGACCTGTTAAATCGAGTCAACAGCATAAAGTGATTAACTAACAATGAACATCATTAGAATGAAAAACCATGGTTATAACCAACGAACAGTGCATTTATAGAATAATCCTGAGTTGAGTTATCTAGATATTCAAATTTATAGTTTCGGAACTTCAAGCCCATGTTAATGGTGCTGTCGTCATTTAGCCGGTATATTACGCCAAACTCCAGCCCACTACTCCGACCATCACCTACTTTTACATTACTGGCATCCTCAACATTACCACCAACGAAACCAGCCGAACCAAAACCTGTCCAGCTATTATTAAGTGGTAAATACCCAGAGGCTCCAAACCCTAGACCACCAAAATTTTGTTTATAATTATTATTCGACCAGGTATTGCTCACACCTTTAAAATCTACAAATAACGACACTTGCTTCCAAAAGTAATAACCAGCAAGAAGATCGATCTCCTGATGTTCTATTTTAACATTACTGCTGGGGTTTCTAGAGCTCGAAGTAAATTGATCCGGTGCTGTACTGGTAAAGGTATAATTCCCATTCTGCAAACTGATGCCCGCATAAAACTTATTCTCAGTATAAGACGCACTGAATGCCACTTGCCCGCCTTCATCACTATTAAAACTACTGCCACCAGCACCGTTATCACCCTGCCATCCGGCACCGAGTAATTTAGCACCAAGAGTAATACGTTGATCAGCAAGGGCATTTTGCATACCTAACACCGTTGAAATAAGACTAATAATTATTGTTTTTTTATTTAACATCTTTAAACTCAGTTTTTATAAAGTAGGAATAGGGAGAATTTCTTTTCTCAAGTTTTTATCGCCAGACAATGAAGGCTCTGACTTTATTCGTGATTGTTCCGATTGTGTGCTATCACCCTGCTTAAGATTAACCTTTACCTTAACTTTATCAATTGGTACACCTTCTACTACCAAATCCATTTTAATAAAAATAAATTCACCCAGCTCATCACCCGCACCTTGCAGCACACCCGATTCGGGAACCTGATCAACATTATTAGCTACAGCTTTTTCAACATTTGTAGATAGTTCGCTCATGGTTAGCATTGCACGATCATTATTCTTCAATTCATTAAGGAAAAAATAAGTAAAGGGCGAATGATCTGAAGATTTGTACTTATCATCAACATACTCAAGACCTCCCGCGGCCATTATCTGTACGCTTTTTTTATTCGATACTTTTTTATAATACTGTTCGTTATCAGACACCTCAGAGATTCCCCGTGTACCCCGCCTTAATAAACTACCACTAAAGCATGAGTCTGAAACCAGTAAGGTATGCTTCGCACGAGAAGCAATTGTAGTCAATTCATCACGTATGGTTGAATTACGTAAAAATGTTGTATTATCTGCCCCTTTTGCATCCACTGGCACCCAGAAACCCCTTTGAGTTTCATTTTCCATAAAACCATGACCCGCGTAATACACCAGCACATTGTCATTTGGTAATACTTTTTGAGAGAGTTTATCAAATGCCTTTAATACTTCGCGACGAGTTGCGTTTTCGAGAATATCTACATCACTAAAACCATAGGTATTTTGCAGCAATGATTTCACTGCACGTGCATCGGCAACCGCTGTCTTTAACGGTTTCCATCGCCCATCTCGATCACGATAATTATTATTTCCTATAATCAGCGCACGGTAAGTCCCATTATTAAAGGGCGTAGCCGCTTTCTTCACAACCGGTTCTAAAGCCAGACCCCGTGAATTATCAGCCGCTGCAGAAAACACACTAGTTATTACAAAAAACTGTGAGCTAATAAACAGCACTATTGAAAATATAAATTTCATTCCAACTAACCTTTCAATAAATTATCTTTCTGTATGTGATTATTATTCAACTATCAATCCGTGCTTTACTAATAACAAAACCACCGTTAGCAAAGAACACTCTTGCATCACTGGTCTCACCCGATAACACCCATTCATAACGATGAACAATACTATCTACATCAACGGTTATAACCGCAGAATTCTTTTCTGTTGTCACTTCACCTAGCACTACCTTATTACCTTCATTAAACATTTGTAAGCGTATTTTATACTTTATAGCATTCGCAACTGATGGCCACTGCAGGGTAAAATGTTTTTCCTCAGAGATAGACACTGAAACCCCAGCATAAGATTTTGATAGCTGTGTCGATTTAGCAAAAAAACCTATGCCGGGTATTTGATCTTTTGACCTGAACTGCATATTGGCATTATCCTGATAATTGGCAATGCTTAATAGATGCTGATCAGTTACCGGTTGATTAAACAAATTAATTGATAACAATGCAACCAATACCGCCGTCACTGGCACCGTTAACCAGACCGGTGTTTGCAGATTGGCCATAGATTTAAACTTAGTTAAAAAACCTGACCATAGGCCATTATTAAACTGAGCGGAGCTATTAAGATGCGCTGATTTATCCATCATTGATCTGTCCATGGCAGATTTATGACTGGCATAATGCAATGCGGCTTTCATTGCCGCCGGATTAGCGTGCAGAAACTCTTCTTGTTGTTGAAATTCTACTTCACTCAATCGTCCATCAACATAATCAACAATAAGCTGGTGTTCTTGCTCAGTAAGCACATCATTACCTGATGCATCCGATGTTGATACATTCGACGCTGACAATTCAGTAATCTTTTGTAACCCGATTAAACCTTCAACTTCAGTTCGACACTGAGAACACTGAGCAAGGTGCAAACGCAAATCATTGAATTCAGTTGCTGCACTGTTATTCAGATAACTTTTTAAACTCTCTATTTCAGGATGGTCGTTCACATTAATGCTCTTTGTTAGTTCTTTGTGTATGGTTTAATAAGACATCCAAAGTCTGATTTTTTGAAAAAATAATCATTCTTTCTCACTACTCATAAAACTAGCCAGCTGAGACAATGTTCTACGTTTAAAGTAATATAACTGCTGACGATTAGTCTGCTCGGCTGGCACACCTTTTTTTATGCTCAACTGCATTTTAGCTAAAGCCGCCAAAACATCTTCCGCATCCTGCTCATCGATTAAAAGGGCCTCAAGCACAAACTGTTCTTCTGGTTTAAGTTTTGACCAGGCTTGTTGTAAGTGCTGTTTGTCTTCCAGAACATCTATTGCTTCATCATAACTGGCTAACTCTATTTGTTTTTCTGACGGCTCTGAAAACCCATCATCACTGGATTCCGTCATTGATACCATTTTTGGTGTATCTAATAAATGAAGACGCTTCTTATCTGTTAATAAACAGATAATTTTTTGTACTAAAGCCTCAATGTCAGCCAATGGTCTTGATATTTTTTGTGCAATCGTTGCAATATTTTCACCTGATCTTAAACCTAGAAAAACGCTAGCCGCATCCGGAGACAGAACTTTAATATACGTCGGCACATGCACCCTACGACCAAACCGCCAGTCTTTCCAACGCTCATAAAATGGCTGTGAGTTAGCTATCTGATAAAAATAATCAAACAGGTTGGCACCATTAATACCCTGGTACTTTAATAGACGCTTTTCATGGCTTAAGTCATTTAACATCCAGCCATAACTAGCATTACCCCACTCACACCATGCCGCATCTGAACGCATAGATCCCATCGGAGGCGTTAAGGTACAACGATATAAATACTGGTTTTCACTACAGAAACGTTTACAAAAACGTGGCGTCTGATATTCAATGAGCGGTTCAACCAGTGCATTTACTTTTTCACGGGCATCTTTTTCACCAGACGCAGCAGACTTTGCCAGCGTTAACTGATCTTTAATAGATAATTTCTTTTTCGCCTGTGAATTACTCAATATACGGCCTGCTTAAACCCTGTTTAAATGAGTGTAACTGAGCTTGAGCATTTTTTCTGAGGACCATTCCATTTTTTACACTTCCTTAACACTTAATAAAGAAACCAGCCCTGCACTTTATTCTGATTTATATGAAGGGCTAAACCATATTGGTCATAAGCCAGGTAATCACCACTTAACATATGTAAATGACGGTCTGGTGGCCCCAGGGCTTTTAATGGGCGGTCGGGTTTATCACCAATCGTTAATAATTTTTCAATCGAGCCGCGGTTTTCTTGCCAGGCACTAATAATCTTACCCTTGTCACCTACTATATAATGCCCGCCCTGTTTATTTCTTAAGACATTGAATTTATCACCTTCAATCCATAACTCGCTAATGCGATTTTTATTATTTTGTCTTTTATGGTTTATCGGGTAGACATCACCTAATCTTAAACCGTTTACGTCGGGAGCAACGGTTAACTTATTTGAACTCGGTACTGATGTCAGATTAATTTGACCCAGCGCCAGCCTGAATAGCAATGAATTACCTGAAGACTTTGAGTTTTTTGCAAGTTGTTGCCATATTATTCGAGCACTGGCTTCATCATTTAAGAACATACTTATAGCAGCACTATTATAAAAGGCACTGTACAGCAGCAAGTTTTCAGGCAAACCTGATTTAATATCAGACTGACTTAATTCTTTTAATAGTGACTTAAAGTCACGCTGAGCGGTTTTATACTTGCCTTCGATCGCACTGGTCATCGCCAGAATTAATTCAGCAGACGCATCCTCACCAAAGCGGGGAATATATCGTCCCTGCAAAACACCCCGTACCATATATGTATTATCAGCTAACAAATACGCACTGGCTAACATGAGGTAACTCTTCCGATGATCCGGTTCAAGGTTAATTGCTCGCTCCAGTTGTTTTATACCCTGTTTAACCAACTGCTGTAACTGACGCTTCAGTTTTTCGCCCTTATCACGTGAACCTCGTTTAATCCCTTTAGTTTCTAGTGACTCAGCAACCACAGATGCATCGAGAATTAAAGGGTAGTAAAATGCTGGTTGATCCAGATTTCCTTGTTTTAAGAGCGTCTGCTGAATATCAACAGCCTGCGCCAGATAAGTCATCGCTAACGCAGAAATCACTGCTCGACTAGGGTAGTCTCGACCATAGACCGTAAAGTAATGCCGTGCCTGTTCATAATCCTGTGCAACAAATGCCTGTACACCCATTTCATATAACACAGCCTGAGAAGCAATAGTCTCGAGTTGCGTTTTGGCACGTATAGATCGGGACTGTGCTTGATGGCAGGCCTTAAGCAATGAGGGCTGTTCAACCTGTTGACATGAGTTTTTCCAGATACTCTCTACCCATTCGGTGAAGAAATCTTTTTTATCAAGCACCTGATATGGGTCATACCCCACACTGGACATCAGAATCAGTGCGTCATGATCAGCCTGAGCCTCTTTCTGCTCAAGTTGCTGTAATTGTTCAGCATCTAAACTGATACCCCTTAACATGCTGGTCTGTGTTTTAGGGCTCTGACTGCCCACCATACGAAAGAAACGTTGATGCCATAGATCGTCAGCACGCTGATGGGCCAGCTCATGGGCTAACACAAAAGCCAGTAGGTGCTCACCTCGCTGCTTGCCATAACGCATGCAAACCTCAATGGCATGCCGACTGAGTAATATATTGCCATCTGCCAGAGACGCGGCCCAGGCACCCGCAGTTGAATTAACGACAAACAAGCCAGGCTCAAGACGCGAACTGTCCCAGCCTCTCAATAATACGGAGAACACGTCATGAGTGGTTTTAACAAGAGCATCTGAACTGTCTAATGTATGAGACTTCCAATAGGTAATTGACTGTCGCGGATCATCAGGGGGCGCCAGCACGGTGCTTTCTGCCTGAGCAGCGTGCACAACATAGCTAACGATCAACGTAATGACCAGCAAGCTCACACTAACTAATTTGTTGGATAAATGTATGGGCATACGCACATTTGCTCTCTTTAGGTCTCTATAGTTATTCGTGTTTTATATTAATAGACACAAAAAAATAGTCTGTTTGAATTTTTAATTGAATTAATTTTCTCTATTTATTAGCAATCAAAATATTTGCTTCCATCAGTCATTTATTTTTCAAATATCTGTAAACGCTATGTCTCTTCTTGTATGAACACTATTTAATCATAAAACATAACTCGTAAACGAATCGAGATTATTCAAGGAGAATAATATGTTTACTAATAAATCATGGCTTCCAGTCATTATCGCAAGTACAGCCCTTATATCTGCATGTGGCGATGAAGGCAGCACTGTAACACCTAACAGTATAACTATGGACATGGAAATACCCAGCAGTTTGACCGGCGGCAGTAGCCCCGGAAGTAGTAAAACTACAGCTAATACAAGCTTTGCTAAAGCAGGCGCAGCACCTTTATCTAGATCAAGCTCAGGCACAGGCCAACCTTGTAGTTATATAACCGTTGAAGACGACGATATATTCCGTAACGGTTATCAGACTACAAAGTTTATGGTTTCTGCCATGGCAACCTGGACATGTATTGCCGATTTATTAATTGATGTAGCTGATCTGGTACCCCATAACGGTCAGATTGTTGAAACTGAAAACGACACCAACGCTTCTAACTACGATGCTGATGAACCCACTCATTATAGTGTTAGCGATAAATCTGCAACACAAACCACCATACATCTTTATTATGGATACGGCCGCTCTAACCCTCCTGTTGTTGGCGAAACACCTCAGTTCTTTATTTCATGGAACGAAACTTCAGAAGGTAATATTGATGGTCGACTGATTATTGATGGCACGGGCGTGAACTGGGAAGATCATCAGAGCGATGACCCGGTGATGATGCGCATGGACTTTAACTACACTAACAATCAACAAGTCGCCGATATGTATCTGCAATTTGACGAGAATAATCAGTGGGCCGATGGCTTCCGCATCAAGATGACCAAAGACCTTAACGCCAATGTGCTCGAAAAAGTGTTTGAAGCAACTGGCCTGATTGAAATGAAAGCTCAGTTCATACCGTTAAGTGGTATTACTGAAACACCAGATGTACAACTTTATAGTGTGTCCGATGGTTTTGGTAATGGTGCATCCATTGCTGAAGTTCAAGACATGTCATTGCCATTATTCGCTAATATTTTCAGAAATAATACTTTAGGAAACTACCTGTTTACTAAGCGTGATGAGTATTATTTTGAATATGATATGGACTGGGATTACATTAAAAAATCAATTACCGCATCTGAGTATCGTGGTGGTAGAACAACAACAGCTACCGGTGGAACATGGATACCCTTTGACCCATCTCTAGACCTGATCGTTACTGAGCTATCACTAGACCCTGCCTACTTCACCGGCACTCAGTGCGCTAATGTTGGTGACAGTTGTGATGATCTGTTAAACAAAGTTCATGATTTTATTAATCAGTTCCCGGGGCTTGAAGGTAACCAGGGCACAGAACCTGCTGACTGGCGCAATACGGCAATCAATTCAGCACAGTACCTGAATTCAGTTTACCCGAATGGAACAGACTGGACTGGCGCATTTGATTTTAACTTTACACCTGGTTCGTAAACCAGAAGTGTAAAATGAATTACAAAAAAATTAAAGTTGTTTGACCTTAATACTTGCCTCGGTTTAAGAACCGAGGCATTTTTGATATAAAAAATCTTTAGCAAGCTACAAGAAGATGATTAATGAACTCGTTCCAACCCTAAATACTTAACAAAAACTACTATAAGAATTTTTGAATAGTCATCATCAATTTCTTTATGACTAATGGCTTCGCCACCACTGCATTCATCCCTGCTCTAATATAACGTTCTTTTTCATCTTTCATAACACTAGCCGTTAAACCGATAATCGGGATATTATTAGATTCAGCATTCCCTTCTCGAATTGCCTGGGTCGCGGTAACACCATCCATTACAGGCATATGAATATCCATTAAAATCATATCAAAATTTTGAGCCTCGAACTTTTCAATGGCAATCTTCCCATTTTCCGCTTCTACAATTTTCTGACCAGCCTGTTCTAACAATGAACGAGCTGCAAAACGGTTAATGGGGTCATCATCAACCAGCAAAATATTAAGCTCACGATTAATTCTATATTTTTCTTCCGTATCTTCTAAACTAAATTTTTCTTTGGGAACTTGCAATATTGTAGAAAAAGTAAAACAACTACCCTCACCTAATCTGGAAGATACTTTCAGGCTTCCAGCCATAATATCAGTTAAACGTTTACATATAGCGAGACCCAAACCGACTCCACTATTAATTTTACGGTCTGTTTGAAGTTGATGAAAAGCTTCAAAAATATCTTTCAATTTATCTTCTGCTATACCTATACCTGTATCTTGAATAGAGAAAATCAATTTATACTGACCTTCATTGATTATCTGACCACCGACAACTAATTTAACCTCACCAGTATTTGTACATTTAGCTGCGTTATTAAGCAGGTTAACCACTATCTGAAGTAGTCGCGTTACATCTCCTTCTAAATATGCAGGTAAGCTCTCACTAACTTCAGTAGTAAAAGTAGTTTGTTGATTTTCAAACAGTGGTTCAATTAGATTTTGTATATTCGTTACCCACTCAAAAGTATTAAATGGTTCTATATCCAAGATCAGTTTACCTGATTCGATTTTAGATAAATCAAGTAAATCATCAATGAGTAACAACAAGAAATTACTTGAGGCATCGAGCGTTTCTATATACAGTTTTTGTTCTTCAGTAAGAGACGTGCCACGTAATGTCTGAATCATTCCCAAAACACCATTCATAGGCGTTCTAATTTCATGACTTACATTTGCCAGAAACAGACTTTTTGCACTGTTGGCTTCCTGGGTTTGTTCAAGTGATTTTTTTAACACATAATTTGTACTGGTTAGTTCTTGCGTTCTCGTTGCTACCTTTTGGTTTAATCGTCGATTACTCCATATTAGAAAAATAATAATGACAAACAAAGCACCCGTTATTCTATATAGTAAAGTTAAGTCTGTCTGTTTTGTAACGGATACTTCTGTCCACTTATTAAAAATATCATTTAACTCATCTTGTCTAATACTACTAAGTGACTTATCTAAAATAGATAATATTTCACCAGGCATATCCTTGCGAATGGCTATTTTCAAATGATAAATATAATCAAGTTTTAACGCAATTTTTAAATCAGAAAAGCCCTTCTTTTCAATAAAGTATTTTGCCGTCACGGTATTAACAGCAAATATATCAATCTTATTTTTTCGTATTGATGAAAAACCATCGTTTGTAGCAGGAAGATCTACATACTCAAGGCCAGGATGTTTTTCTTTGATGTATTGGCCCAGACCACTACTTTTAACAACACCAATCTTTTTACCTTTAAAATCCTTATCGATATTAATATAAACTTTTTTATCATCAAACTTGGTAATAAACACGGCTGGATATGTATAAATATCTTTAGATGTAAAGTTTAAATACTCTTCTCTAACACTATTTTGTGTAATAGCACTGAACATCGTCACCTTGCCGCTTTTAACAAGCTTCACTGACTCTTCCCATGTATCAGTATTAACAGGCCTTAAGTTTATAGCTGTCTTCTTATTAATGAGGGACATAATATCAGCGATAATGCCGGTGTGATTGTCTATCTCATTTTTCCATTCAAATGGCGCCCAGTCTGGGTCATAAACATAATTAAGAGTTTGTTTCTTAGCTAACCACTCAAGTTCGTCAGGCGAAAAAAGTGACTCAATATCAGGTTCAGAGCCTGTATTTAGGGATACGTTTGATGGGGACTCATTAGCAAATACCGTTACAGGAAGTAAAATGAGAGCGGCTGTAGCTATTATTAAAGATAAACAGTATTTCATCTGTTTTTTAAATAAGTGTTTAACTGAAAAAGATCAGGCTGGTATTTAAACTTTAGATGGTCCATAAATTATTCTGTAAATATAACAGTCTTATTATAGTCCTCTTTAGGGGGGGCATGATAAATAAGCGTTATTAATACAGTGATTAAATTTACTTTGATAATACAATTGAGTTTTAATGCATTGCAGAGACAAAAAAAGCAACTAAGAAGCCGCCTTTCTACTATAAAAACGGATTTGGCTATTATGTTTTCTTACGTCTGGCATATCCAGCCAGGCCCACTAGACCAGAAGCTAAGAGCCATACTGATGAAGGCACAGGAATAGCAGAGACCTGGCCTGTATGAACGGCTAGCCCGTAATTTTGACCAGGCATCTCCAACTGATGCTGAAGTCCATAATACATACCAAAGACCCAGGCCCTGGTTGGGAAGTCAGATACCACTGTGTTACTCCAGTAATAATCATCATAAGACGATGCGATTAAGTTTGAAAAATCACCTGTATTTTGTAAGCCATACCCGGTTTGAGTATTACCAGAGGTATCTCTTATTCCTAAATTGCCTAGCTCTTCGTAAAATAGATGACCCATTTCTGAAGTAGTGATGTTGTATCCTGCAGTTGTTGTTCCGTCAACGCCAGACACTAACGGCCCATCAACTGTATCAGGTAATCGCCAGCCCGTTGTCCAGTCAATATTAGACGTATAGCCTGAATTCATCGTGACAGTTAATTCAGCGCCTAACCCAGAAACCCAGTTAGTCTGATTATCCCACGAATCATTATTAGAATAATCTAACCAAACAATCGAGTTGCCATTGTTATCATCGTCCCATATCAGATTGTAATCTGAGCCTAAGTAATTAGCAGTACCAATTGTTAATAAAGCCGCATTCACTGTGCCTGCCATACCTAATAGAACAGCACCTGCGGACAATACAGTAATTTTATTCATGACTAATCATTTCCTTGTTACATCAGTTTATCAATTAGGATTTTATCTGTCGTAAATTCCCTGACCTTTGATAAGAATCAAATTATCCACATATTAAAAGCACTAATTATTATTAAAGGGGTCGGAGAGATTATTTATTAACCAACTCCTTTCAATAAATTCATTGATCATTTTTTAATCCCTCCGTCCCCTTTTTACCTATCATAAAAATCATGAAGAGCAGCTCATATGCGACAACCCGCCGAGCTCGCTGAACTCCGGCGGCTTCAGTCTATAGTATTTATCTTCAACCTCATTCGACTGTTCGGCATAAGGTTGCGTCATAACTTCTTGCAGTTCACGAATTAGCGTGTAGTCGCCATCGACGGCTTGCTGATAAGCAGGTGCAAGCAACCACTCTCGCAAACTGTATTTTGGGTTAATGCGTTTCATCTGTTCAGCGATCTCTTCAAGCGAGCGTGATGCTTCTGAATTCTCATCATTCGTGTCGGCGATGAGCAGTTTCCAATTTGTGAACCACGTTGACCAACGCTTATCCATCTCTTCATTCAAATTACTGTAAAAGCTTTTTCTAAGTGGGCCAATGTCATCCGGTATCGACGAGAGTTCACGAAAGAAAATCGTGTAATCAACAGATGTTTTCATCATAAGATTAGCAAGCTCGCTGAATAACTCCGCGTTAAATGCGCTCAGCCCAAGTTTAGCCGCAAACATTTTTTGCATTTCCTCATGCATCACCTGCGCAAAACCATTCCGAATCTCCTCAAGCGCCTGTAACACATCAGGATGCTTCGCCAGTAACGGCTGTAACGCGGTACAAAACATACCAAAGTTACGCTCTGCTGCCACGGGTTGATTAAAAAACGCGAAATGTTCACCGCCCCCTGTCCAGGGTTGGTAGTTTGGATCAAACACTTCACAAAATCCGAACGGACCATAATCAAGCGTGAAACCACCAACCGCACAGTTATCGCTGTTAAAGTTACCCTGGCAATAACCAACACGAATCCAGTTTGCCACAAGTGAAGTAAGGCGGCTGCGAAACGCCCGCGCCAGTAACACCACTTTCTCGGAGGTTCTAAGTGTCGTGTCAATAACATCAGCGTACTCACGATCGATCACGTGCAATACAATTTTCTCGAGTTCCTCCATCGCATCGGAGTGCTCCTTCTTACGGGCACGGCGACCAAAAAGCTCGATTTGGCCGACCCGAATAAACGACGGTGCGACACGTGTTGAAATCGCAACGGGCTCCGAGGCTACCCTATCGGGATCTAGCGATCGTGAACCCTCCGAATACCAGGGCCTCTGAACGGTCTCTGTTTTCGAAACATACAAACTCAAAGCCCGTGACGTTGGCACGCCGAGCGCATTCATATGCTCTTGAGCTAAAAACTCCCGGACACTCGAACGTAATACAGCGCGACCATCCGCACCGCGGCAGTAAGGTGTGCGTCCACCCCCTTTCAACTGCATTTCCCAACGTTGATTATTGATCACCGCTTCAAGCACAGAAACAGCACGACCATCACCATACCCATTACCGGTTTTAAACGGGCACTGTTGAGTATATTCAGTGCCGAAGATAGAAAGTGCGTAACCACTGGCCCAGCCCACCTTGCGCATCGGCTGCGGCACCTGCGAGAGGTCGCCACTGAAGAGTCGAACAAAATCAGCTGACTCAGCCATGCTGTCAGCAAAGCCCAGTTCCTGAAAAAAGCGTTTGCTGTGTGCAACGTATTCGGGCTTGTCTATTGCCGTGGGTCTAACGGGAACATAATGCCCCGAAAAGACCTGTCGTGGTGAGTGGTCAATGCCGTCTGCTTTTGCATCAGGGTCACATGTAAGCGTATCCATAAACGAGTAATTTACACATTTTGCAAGATCGTCTAGCGTTAAAACGGTTGGAGCAGTTTTCTGGGACATTTTATTTTTCATAGGATACACGGTGTCAGGAAAGAAAAGGAGTTAAAGACCTTATAGCCTAGGTTAACACATTTAAAAAACGAGACTAGAAGACACATGAATTGAAGTTATACGAGACGAAGCGGTAAGTTTCTTAAGTGATGTAAGCTCCTTTGATTATACGATTATAAAGATCTAAAACAATAGACCCTAAAATTAGTAACAATTGTGCACCCCCCCTATTATTAACAGATGTGAATACCAATAATTCTCAATTGTCACCGACCACATTAATTTACACCTAGTGATTGATAAAAATTTATGGGTGGCTTCATACATAAAAAAGGGCAGAATCTATCTGCCCATTTAATTTCAGTGTTAATCTATTATTTTTTGTTATTTTTTGACTTCTTATCTTTAGATTTTTTATCTTTGGACTTTTTACTTTTTGATTTCTTATCTTTAGACTTTTTACTTTTTGATTTCTTGTTTTTAGACTTCTTATCTTTAGACTTTTTGTCTTTAGATTTCTTATCTTTTGATTTTATATCCTTTTTATTACTACTGGAATTACCCGACTTACTCTTTGAGCGACAATGGCCTTTCACTTTATTTCCATCTTTTTTGGTGTAGCCTGAAACCCAGGAGCATGATTTACTTGAGCTACAGGCAGATTTCGCGCTGCCTTTACACTCTGCAGCTGCCTGACCTGTACCCAGGGCAAACAGAGCTACAAACATTAACGTCATCTTAGATATTTTTTTAAACATTAGCATTCCCTAACTTGATTGATTAATTGAAATAAACTGTGATGGATCTTAACAAAAACAGAACCAATAAAGTCAATGAACGCATTGTTTTTAACATTTGTTAACAATTACCTTCAATAAAAATTAATGGAGCCGGAACGGTTAAAGGGATTGTGACAAATGTGAATACAAATAAATCTCAGTTGTCACAGCCCTCTTTAATTTAGTAAATAAACCCGCCTCCTTTTATTTATCCATCGCTCTGATTGACCAGGATCACTTTACGATGTGGGAAAGGTATTTCTATATTGTTATCATCAAGTGCTTTTTTGATCTGTTCTGGAACAGAATACAGTACATCAAAATAATGATCACCCTTGCAGTATGGCCTGACCAAAAAATCGACCGAGCTGTCGTTAAGCGTCTCAACTTCAATGAAGGGCGCAGGGTCTTTAAGAATGTGCTCATGATTATTAATAACACCTTCAATCACTTCGCGAGCGGCATCTATATTCTCATCATAAGCGATACCAAAATGCATATCGACACCACGCACATTATAATGCGAATGATTTACAATTTGCTCACCCCAGATCTTACCGTTAGGTACAATGATTTGTTGATTATCGAATGTCTTCAGTATCGTCGTAAACATATCAATTTCGGTGACACACCCAAAGCGCCCAGCAGCATCAATAAAATCACCTACTTTATACGGTCTGAATATTAACAACATGACTCCAGCAGCCAGGTTTGTCATGGCTCCCTGTAATGCTAAACCAACAGCCAAACCCGCTGCGCCCAGTAACGCTACGATAGAAGCAGTTTGTACACCAAAGCGATTAAGTACCGCTATAAACACGAAGGCAAGAACAACGTAACGCGCCAAGCTTCCAAGGAACCTGAATAATGTATCATCCAGATGCTGGTTCTTCTTACTGAGGCCAACAATAGCCCGATACACAGTATTGGCTACCCAGAAGCCTATTAACAGAATAACGATAGCAAGCAAGATATTAGTCGCCCATGCAATCGCTCCAGGTAAATACTGGTTGATATCAAATTGTTCGAGTAAATCAGTCATTTCTGAACTCCCTTAAGATTATTAATATTATGAAAATCAGTAACACGGAATGTGCAGATATCCCGTATTTATTCAGAAGATACTAACTACTCAGGAGGCATATGCGAACCCTTTAAATGTTAAATTTTGTTAAATCTTATGCACTACTCTAGTTTTGCAATTTGCATAAAGCAGGCGAAGATAGGTATTTCACATAGCATAAAAAAGGTAGGTGGTTATATTTTTATCATCATAAAACTTTAATGTATGGGCACCCTATTAACGGTATTAACAGGGTCAGAGCACAATTACTTTTAATATTAGAGAAATCTTTGTTCTGACCCCTTTTATGACCCCTTTTATTGTGCCACTTATTCCACTTATTGCATTACACCACTTACCCCTATTATTATTATGAGATGACAGGTATTATTAAATACATTCCACCTCTGAAAGATACCTAGTAGAAATAATTTAACACGCACATCAAACACTAAATAAAACATTATGAAAAATTTCGCACTATTATTTATATCAATGCTATTTGTCTCAATCTGTCACGCCAATACAGAGATGACCCGACAAATTGATCAGGACATTGAAAACTATCAACAACTGGTTGAGCAGGCATTTAGTTATCGAGAACAAACTATTCAGGTATACCGCCAGATACAGTTAAAATTTTCTGAAGGTCGCCCTTTAACGGGTGAAGATATAGAAACATTAAATTCAGGCATGCAACTACACCTTGAATTAAGAAAATATTTTTATGAAGTTGCTTATTACTATGAATACCTACTCGATTCTAAGGAAACGATCACTTCACCTGAAAATAGTTTAAAAGCAATAATGCTTTCTCTTTCAGCTGCATTAACCCTGTACGATAACTATTTACTGGCGATTAGTATATTTGAAGGCGACACTAAGTTACGGCGATACTTAAACTCTAAAAAAAAGGGGTATAATCTTTCCAGTTCAAAATTAACTGCAGTCACCCTTGCTTACAATTCTGTCTCTAATCGCCAGCGAGTACGGCAGGCCATTAATTATTTTGAAGAAAACTGGAAAAAACAAACAGATACTTATAAACAAAATGAATTCAACCAGTATCTGTATACCTTAATTACTCAGAGTGAATCTTATAAAAGCACCCTGAAGGTTTCTCCCTTATATGTGCTTCATCAAAAAACCATATTTTTCAGCGGTATCACTGGCGATACACTGGCAAGCCTGACTAATAATGGAATTAATCTGTTTAGTTTATTATTTGGTAATTCAGTTGGATTTATTAAAACCCGAAATGGTCACTTATTTAAAGACGCATACTCCCATGATCATTTATCTCTGCAATTAAAAGCAGGTGATATACTTCTCGAAAAAACACCTTTTCGCTTAACCGACAAACTTATCCCTGGCTACTGGGGACATGTTGCTATTTGGGTGGGCACTGAATCTGAACTTAAAAAACTCGGCATATGGAATCACCCCATTGTTAAACAGCATCATGATGCGATAAAAAATTCACATTTAGTTGTTGAAGCATTACGCACAGGTGTCGAATTAAACCCATTACGACAATTTATGAATGTCGATGATTTGGCCGTTTTAAGGCATTCTAAAATAACAACACAACAAAGAGCCGATACGATAATTCGTTCATTACGTCAGGTAGGCAAGGCTTATGACTTTAATTTTGACATTGAATCTAATGATAGAATCGTTTGCTCAGAATTAATATATGTAGCATATTCAGATGTTAATTGGCCAACACAGGCAACGTTAGGCAGACATACAATCAGCCCAACTCATGTTGCGAATTTAGCTGGAGATGAAAAACTTTTTGATGTGATTTCTTTATATCTAGACGGGAAATCGGTTGATAAAAACATTAACTCTCGATTTAGAACTTTGAATTAAGTTGGGGGTATTGGTGCCGGTATTTAGTACCGGTAATTGGTGCCAGAGAACAATTCTCTCTAATATTAGAAATAATTGTGCTCTGCCGCTATTCTATACTAATTTGGGTTAGACCAAATGGGTAATAGATTTATTAGGTAGAAATAAAGGATAATTAGGAAACTGGCTAATAAATGATACAACTTAAAACAATAAGCCAGTCAATTAATATTTTGGTTAGTTTATGGTTGAACAAAAGCGTGAATCGTTTAGAGTGGAATTTCCACGATCTTATTACCCCATTATCACATTTCAAGGCAAAAGCTTTGATATCTTCGACGCATCAGAATTCGGTATTAAGTTTTACAATGTAAGTAAAAGCAACTTTATACAAGATAAAGAAATCAATGCAACTATTACTTTTCCAGATAATGAAAAATTTAACGTAAAAGCAAAAATTGTGCGGATAGAAAAAAAGTTCATCAGTCTTGAGCTTTTAGAAGCACTGCCACTAAGTAAAATTCGTGCACAGCATTTACTCTTAATACAAAAGTTTTCTGAGAAAAAATCAGCATTATAAGACTCTAGCCTTATACCGATCTGACACCTATTATTCATTTCATTCCCTAGATAACCACAATATTAATGTTGTACTTAGCCCTAAACTTAGCTATATGTTAGATATAACATGCATGTTACTGCCTGATTCACAGAAACAACGGGGATTTAGTTATGTCTTTGATCAATATGCTACTTATTTAAGTTTTCAATGAAAACCTTAATCGTAGATCAGCAAGAAGTATTTGAGCATCTAGCCTCTGGCATGCTTAAAGAGACTGACACGGACCTTATTAATGCCACCAGCGCTGAACAGGCCATTAATATTATTAATAGTAACGATAAGATTAACTGTATTTGTCTGGCAACGCACCTTGATAATATAGATGGTATAGAGCTCTGTAAGAAAATACGCAGCCGACCTGGTTACCGACATATCCCCATTCTTTTACTCACTGATAAAAATGAGCCACAGCTCATTGAAAGAGCATCAATGGCAGGTATCACAGATATATTTGTAAAAAATAAAGCAAAAGAACTTGCTAATTACCTCAACCGATTTTCACAAATCAATAAACCCCTTACAGGTAAAATTTTATACATCGAAGATGACAAATCACAGAGCATGGTGTTAGAAAGCATTCTTAAATCTAGAAATCTGGAAGTAGATACATTTGAGAAAGCTGAAGATGCCTGGGAGTCATTTTTTATAAAGGAATATGATCTGGTCATCACCGATATTGTACTGATGGGTGAAATGAGCGGGGTTATGCTGATTAATAGAATAAGGCGCGTTGATGGTTATAAAGGTGATATACCTATACTTGCCATTACCGGATACGATGATGTTTCTCGACGTGTTAGTTTATATCACATGGGCATTAACGATTACATTGCTAAACCGGTTATACCTGAAGAACTTATTTCACGTGTTAGAAATTTACTGGCTAAAAATTTACAATCGTCTCAGTCTCAATGAATAAATGACTATTTATGTGACACCTATTCATAAAAAATTAAATTAATTGTATAGCTTAATGTACTTTCATAAAGCGCATGCAAATTATCAAGTTTTAATTAAGTGATTTGTAGGATTAATCTTACTTTTATGACAGACATTATGAGTTAACTAGTATCAGAGAACAATACTCTCTAATATTAGAAACAACTTTTCTCTGACACCTATTTTTTATTATCTAATAGACCAATACTTCTCATCTACAATATAAACAAGATAGTCAATCATTATTGCAGGCAACGACATAAGAAAAACTGCACTACCTGTCAAAACTGTTATCTTTAAAAATTCTTTAAATGAAAACTCTCCAAACACATATACACAATAAACACCCACTATTGTTGACGCGGCAACCATCAAAATGTCTGATAACTTATAAATTAGAGCCTTTAAAATATTTCTAAATTCTATTGGATATTTTATATTGTAGTTATCTCTAAACAATAATCCGAGTGATAAAGATGCAATGATAGAAATTATTATAACAGTTACAACTGCCAGTTCATTATTCTTTAATTGCTGAAAGAATTTATCGGGTTCTACACCACTCAAATGAAAGCTAATAATAATCAATATACCGATGATTAAATTCAAACTATGAGTAATTTTTCTTTCTTTAAATACATTTATTAATTCTTGTAACGATTCTGCAATTTTCATCATTTTTCTCCTTGTGATTGTTACACTATTTTATCAATCAATTTACCTCTTGTTTTCTCTCAACAAGGCCGATTATGGGCTCCTTTAATACTTTATTACATCTCAGGCATTGTTTTTATACAATTTTGAACAATTTGTACCCTGGCCTGGCTTGTCTCATCTGTTGGCATATGTCCAGATACTGCGCTGGTAAAATTGTGATTATCTAATAGTTCACTAATCTGTTAAAAAATCACAGTAAAGTATTAAATTATTTAGAAATAATGCATATTAGGTAGCTACTAGTTCTGATATAAATCAAAATGATTATGATATTTTTTGTTACGCTATAGTTTGATCTACTATAGCTTGATCAAATGGAGAAACGGTATGTCATCTGACTCACAATCTCGACATCAAACACTGGATGAAAATGTGGTATTCCACGTGCACGGTGTAACCAAAGTTTATCAGATGGGTGAAGTACAGGTTAAAGCTCTACGTGGTGTTGATATAGACCTGCATCGAGGTGAATTTACCGTGTTACTGGGGGCCTCAGGAAGCGGAAAATCAACACTGCTTAATATTCTTGGTGGTCTGGATACGCCCACAGAAGGTCATGTTTTTTACGGTAAACGCGATCTTACACGAGCCACTGAAAGTCAGTTAACCGAATACCGCCGTTTCCATGTTGGCTTTGTTTTTCAGTTTTATAATTTAATTCCCAGTCTCACGGCACGTGAAAATGTAGCCGTTGTCACCGAAATTGCAAAGTCACCAATGCAACCAGAAGAAGCCTTAAAACTGGTTGGTCTGCACAATCGGCTTGATCATTTTCCTGCACAGCTTTCCGGTGGTGAGCAACAGCGCGTTGCCATCGCACGAGCTATTGCCAAAAACCCAGATGTATTGTTATGTGACGAACCCACCGGAGCGTTAGATTCTAAAACAGGTATTGTGGTGTTGCAGGCTTTGCAACGGGTTAATCTGGAATTAGGTACAACCACAGCTGTCATCACTCATAATGCGGGCATTGCCCAAATGGCCGATCGAGTTATTCATTTAACTGACGGTTTAATCAGTAAGGTCTATGAAAATGAAACTCGATTAAGACCTGATGAGTTAAAATGGTGATATAGAGATGAAAGCCATCGATAAAAAATTATGGCGAGAACTCTGGGGCATGCGTATGCAGGCTCTGGCGATTGCTATGGTCATTGTTGGTGGTGTGAGCATTTTTATTATGTCATTAAGCACGCTCGACTCATTGTTTGAAACCCGTGAAGATTATTATCGTAACCACCATTTTGCCGATGTGTTTGCTTCGCTTAAACGTGCTCCCCTGTCACTGGTAAAACGTATTCAGGAAATCCCCGGTGTTGATAAGGTTGAAACTCGGGTACTGGCATATGTGAATCTTGATGTAGACGATTTTAAAGATCCGGTGAGTGGCCATTTACTTTCATTAAACGCTAATAGCGCGGGTCTTTTAAATCAGCTTTATTTACGTAAAGGTCGTTTACTTGAGGCGGGGCGTGATAATGAAGTTTTACTCAGTGAAGAGTTTGCCCGAGCCCATGATTTACAACCCGGTGATAAACTCGCGGCAACTATAAATGGTCGGCGAAAAGTGCTTAATGTTGTGGGTCATGTTCTGTCACCTGAGTATATTTATCAGATTGCACCCGGCGCGATGTTTCCAGATTATCTTCGTTACGGTGTTTTATGGACGGCACGTAAACCACTGGCAAGTGCCTATGATATGGACGGTGCATTTAACAATGTGACTCTCACCCTGAGCAAACAGGGTAATGAGCAAGATGTAATAGACAGACTTGATGAACTGCTAAAACCCTATGGTGGTGTAGGTGCTTACGCACGCAAAGATCAATTGTCTAATCGTTTTTTGAGCGAGGAGTTGAAGCAACAAAAAACAATAGCCACAATTTTCCCAATGATTTTTTTTGGAGTAGCTGCATTTCTATTAAATGTAGTCGCGAGTCGACTTATTAGTTTACAGCGTGAACAAATTGCAGGGCTAAAGGCTTTTGGTTATAGCAATTTTTCGGTCGGACTGCATTACACAAAACTGATACTAATGATAACCGCCATTGGAGTAATTATAGGAATTGGTTTTGGTATCTGGATGGGTAAAGGAATGAGTAACATCTACATGACGTTTTATAGCCTGCCATTTATGATATATGTATTAAAAGCCGAGGTTATTATTGCTGCAGTTTTAATTAGTATGGGAGTAGCCGTGCTTGGAACGCTGTATGCGGTGTATAACGCATCCAGTTTACCACCGGCACAGGCGATGCGACCTGAACCTCCGGCAATGTATCAAACAACCCTGATTGAAAAACTGGGCTTACAGCGCTGGTTCTCTCAACCTACGCGGATGATTTTTCGTCACATTGAACGCCGCCCCTTTAAATCATTAATGACCACATTGGGTATAAGCATGGCTTGCGGCACGATGATGGTTGGTGGTTTTCAGGAGGGGTCTATCAAGCATATGGTTGAGGTACACTTTGGCTTGAGTCAGCGCAGTGATATAACTGCCATTTTTACTGAGCCTACATCCCATCGTTCGCTTTATTCATTGCAGAGTTTACAGGGTGTAGAGCACGCTGAAGGTTTTCGAGTTGTGACTGCAAAATTTCAATTTGAGCATCGCTCGTATAGAACTATTGTGCAGGGAATTGAACCAGATGGCAGCTTGATGCGATTACTTGATACACGATTGAAAGTGATTAATTTACCACCAGAGGGCATCATACTCACAGATTACCTTGCAGATATATTACATATTAAAGTCGGTGACATGCTAACCCTGGAAGTGCTGGAGGGTGACCGCCCTGTGGTTCAAGTGCCAGTAGTTGGCATGGCTAAAGAGTATCTTGGTTTAAATGGTTATATGCAGTTAAACTCTTTAAATCAGTTGTTAAATGAAGGTCATGCTATCTCCGCTGCCTGGTTAACAGTTGATAAGTCACATCAGTCTCATGTTTATGCAGAGCTTAAAGGTGCACCACGTATAGCCGGCGTAGTTGAGCAGGCATCGGCCATTAAATCTTTTTACGAAACCATGGACGAAACCATTTTATTTTTTACATTTATCACAACCATATTGGGTGGAAGCATCGCATTTGGTGTGGTTTATAATAGTATGCGCATTGCGCTATCTGAACGTAACCGGGAACTGGCCAGTTTGCGAGTGCTAGGTTTTCATAAAGCAGAGATTGCCTATATTCTTCTCGGTGAGATGGCCGTGTTAACACTCATTGCTATTCCGCTTGGAATAATGATTGGTTATGGTTTGTGTGCTTTTCTTGCGTTTCAGTTTGATTCAGACTTATATCGTATTCCACTGGTGCTGGGTTTGAAAGTTTATGCTTTTGCTGCACTGGTTGTAATTGGCTCCTCTATCATTTCAGCATTGATGATTTGGCGTAATCTGGCACACCTGGATATGGTAGCCGTACTTAAAACTAAGGAGTAAACACATGCCTGCTCTGTTAAAAAAACATCCACTGATATTCTTGATTGCAGCGTTAATAACCGGGTTACTCATTTGGGGTTTCTGGCCACAGCCAGTTCTGGTTGAAGGTATTGCTGCAAAAAATTCAGCCATGACGGTAAGCATTGAAGAAGAAGGTCGTACGCGGGTCATTGATCGTTACGTGATATCAGCCTCAGTTGATGGTGTAGCCTGTCGTCAGCAATTAAAAGTCGGTGATACGGTTAAACGAGGCCAGGTATTGCTAGGTATTACACCATTACGATCACAGGTGCTTGACCCTCGTAGTCGTGCCCAGGCTAAGGCTCAGGTGGCTGCAGCAGAATCGGCTTTACATGCTACTGAAGAACAGGCTATTGCAGCAACTGCATCGGCTCAACTGGCAAATAGTGAATTAAAACGGCTGCTGCCATTAATGGAACAGGCTGTTATTTCACGTGAAGACTTTGATAAAGCCAGAACCGAATTACAAAGGACTGCCGCGAATCAACGCTCAGCAAACTTTAGTGTAGAAGTGGCTAAATATGAACTCGAAGCCGCGCGCACTACTCTGCAATATTCAGCAGCCATTGACAGTGGAGAACCAGCAGAACGAGTGCCGGTTCGATCACCGATAGATGGAAAAATTCTTAAAGTCGTTCGTGAATGTGAAGGCCCTGTCCGTACAGGTGATCAATTACTGGAAGTTGGCGACCCTTCTGCACTGGAAATAGAGGTTGATGTGCTTTCAGCCGATGCGGTGAAAATAAAACACGGCATGAAAGT